>Ga0187893_10000051_pt1 | contig 249603 bp, 229 predicted proteins | sample MA1701074metaG_FD_139574 | JGI IMG/M metagenome (GOLD analysis project Ga0187893, IMG submission 139574) | White microbial mat communities from a basaltic lava cave in the Kipuka Kanohina Cave System on the Island of Hawaii, USA - MA170107-4 metaG ...
CCGGGCCGCACGTCTTCACCCCGCGGGCGCACGTAGGCACCCGTCTGCACCCCGTGAGATACGACGATCCGGTCGCCGTCCAGCTGGACGTCTTCCTGGGGAATGACCGCATCAGCTCCGGGAGGCATGGGCGCGCCCGTGAAAATACGGACCGCCTCGCCAGGACGAACGTCACGATCGGGTACGGACCCTGCGGCCACGCGTCCGACGACCACGAGGCCTACCCGACTTCCCTCGGTATCGGCAGCACGCACGGCATAGCCGTCCATGGAGGAGTTGGGCCAGGGGGGAATCTCGCGAGTTGAGACCACGGATTCCGCCAACACCCGCCCGAGCGACTGGAGAAGGGGCACGCGCTCTGGGGGCAGGACCCGCACCCGGCCGAGGATCTGCTCGAGAGCCTGCTCGACGCTCAGCATTTCCCTACTGTACCTGACGAGGCCATATCGGGGCCCCAAGAACGAGCGTAGACCAGAGGGGTGTCACGGGTTCCCCGGGACGCCCCGAAGGTGGGGGGGCATGGGGGGCCATTTCTGGGCCCCCCATCTTAACGAAAAAACCAGCGCCGGCTCAGTACGAAGAGACTCAGGAAGCCCAGGGTGATCGCGAGGTCACGCAGCCCAAACGGCAAGCCCAGTTCCGAGGAGACGGCGGGAAACACCACGAAGACGCGCTCGAGGAAAATCGCCACCAGGCCCATCACCGCGACCACCACCAGCGGCGTATGGCGTTGGGGGGGACGGCCGGTGAGGCGCACCAACAAATAGCCGAAGGGGATGAGCCAACCCACGATCAACACCACCCACCCCAGCGTCTGCCAGGGCTGCACGAAGACCCGCTTGAGGAAGAATCGTGTTTCGATGGGTACGTTGCCGTACCAGATCACGAGGTATTGCGACCAGAAGAAGTACATCCACATGATGGACATGGCGAATTGCAGCTTGGCCACGTCCTGGATGGCGGCCGGCGGAATGGAGGCCCGTCCGCGCGCGTTGGCCTGCACGGACAGGATGGAGAGCAAGGCGAACCCGGTGTAGAGGGTGCTGACCACGAAGTACCCGCCGAAGAGCCCGCTGTACCACTTGGGGTCGATGGACATCAGCAGGTCGAAGCCCCACAGACTCAAGGTCAAGATCCACAGCATGAGCAGGACGACGGCCAGGACGTTGCGGCGTCCCCGCTCCCGATCGGCGTCGGCCGGCGCCGGGTCACGCAGGAGGGCCTTCACGAAGAGGAAGCACGTGATGAACAGCAGCGCCGCCAGCACGATCGTCCGGCCCCAGAAGAAGGGGGTGTTGAGCCAGAACTCTTTTACCGGGATGGGTGTTCGCACCCACCCGTACAGGGTCGTCCGGCCGGCAAAGAGAATGAGGAGCAGCACGAAGGCTGCCGGGAGAAAGCCGCAGGTGGTCAGCGCAATGCGCCGCACGCTCAGTGACCAGCGAGCTTCCGTGAGCTGCATCATGCTCGCAATCGCCGGCCCGGTCACCGCCAGGCCCGACCAAAACACCAGGTTCACCAGATAGATCGACCAGGCGCTGGCGGCGTCGGCCGAAAAAACACCGACGATGAACGCGAGAGTGCCGAGGGCCGCCAGGATACCCCACAGGGCGGTCATTTGCCGGCCAGCGCCCTCAGGTAATTGACGATGTCCCAGGCTTCCTGGGAGGACAGCGCATCGCCGTAGGAGGGCATTACCGCTCCCCCCACCATGATGTAGCTGTGCCAGTAGCCGTCGGTGCGAGCCTTCTGGAAATCCACGTTGGTCAAGTCCGGAGGCGGGATGAACTTGGCGGCGACGGGGCCCGTCACCCCACCCTTGGCTTCCGGTCCGTGACAGGGCAGGCAGAAGGTTTGATACCGCTCCCGTCCCACCGTGAGCGACGCCTCGCTGGGTTTGACGGGGTTGGGCACCTTCGCGGCGAGGTCGCGCTGCTCTCTCGGGTAGAGGAATGTTCCGCCCCGGGGCACGCTCCCGGGCGGCATCGGGAATACCCGCTCCCCCGGCATGATGCGGGGCGAGTCGGTCATGTTGTTGGACCATCGCACGACGACGGCCGCACCCATGAGTCCGCCCGCGCCGCCCAGTATCAGCAGGACCAGCATGAAGACGTACTTCATGTCAGGGCCGAACCTCCTCGGCCCCCGCGGTACGGAGAATGTCGCGCACGGAGCCGCCCCGCTCGGGCGCGCAATGGACAGCCACCCCGAAGCGGTCGTTCGTGAAGCGCGGGTCATAGGTGGGCGAGGGCTTGAAGCGGGGGAGACGCCCGAGGACGATCATCCCGATGAGGGTGGCGATCCCCCCGAACAGGATGGTCAGCTCGAACGCGATCACCACATAGGGCGGGACCGATACCGGATGCTTGCCGCCGACCGTGAGTCCCCACACCATCGACGACCACATGGTCAGAAGGAATCCCGACACGGTGCCCGTGAGGGCGCCGATGAGCGTGAACACGCGCACCTTGCTCACCGGCCGATCGCGCTCGATGACCTCCTCGATCTCGTGGACGGGAATGGGCGTGTACACGGTCAGATCGTGATAGCCCTTGGCCTTCAGCTCCTCCAGGGCGCGCACGGTGGTGTCCACATGAGCGAACACGCCGAGGACACTCTCAGTGGTGGCGGCCATGGCGGGTGTCCTTGAAGGGAGCCGGGATGGTCTCCTTCACCTCGACGATCGATACCGATGGCATGAGCTTGATGAAGGCCAGGAAGAGCAGGAAGAACCAGGCGAAGCTCCCGATGACGATCATGGAGTCGGTGAGGGAGGGGACATAGATACCCCACGCGTAGGGGTAGAAGCCGTGGGCGAGGGACGGCACGATGATGTTGAACCGCTCGAACCACATGCCGATGAGGACGAGGATGGACACGATGTAGAGAATCACCACGTTCGTGCGCGCCTTCTTCCAGAAGAGAATGAGGGGCGCCACACAGTTGCAGATGTACATGAGCCACAGGGCCCAAGCATAGGTCTCGGTGATCCGCCAGAAGAGCGAGGCTTTCTCGAAGTGGTCGCCGCTGTACCACGCGGTGAAGATCTCGCAGATGTAGAAGTAGGTCAGGACGAGGCTGGTGACCAGGATGAGCTTGGCCATGGCGTCCAGGTGGCGATCGGCGACGTACCGGTGGAGCTTGAAGAAGTGCCGCATGGGAAGGATCAGCACGATGACCATGGCAAAGCCGGAGAAGATGGCGCCGTTGACGAAGAACGGTGCGAACAGCGTCGAGTGCCAGCCCGGCACCAGGGCCATGGCGAAGTCCCAGGAGACTACGCTATGCACGGAGAGGACGAGGGGGGTGGCCAGGGCCGCAAAGAGGCCGTAGGCGCGCCGGTAGTGGCGCCACTGGGAATCGGCCCCCTCCCACCCGAGGGCGAGCATTCCGTAGATCCGCCGCCGCCAGCCGGTGGCGCTGTCGCGCAGAGCGGCAATGTCGGGTACGAGGCCGGTGATGAAGAAGACGGTGCTGATGCTGAGGTAGGTCGAGATGGCGAAGACGTCCCACACCAGCGGCGACTTGAAGTTGGGCCAGAGATACCGCTGGTTGGCGTAGGGCAGCAGGAAGTAGGCGAACCACATGCGCCCGGCGTGGATGAGCGGGAACAGCCCCGCCGTGAGCACGGCGAAGATGGTCATGGCCTCCGAGGCGCGATAGATGGAGGTGCGCCACCTGGCGCGGAACAGATAGAGGACGGCCGAGATGAGGGTGCCCGCGTGCCCGATGCCGATCCAGAACACGAAGGTCGTGATGTACATCGCCCACATCTGGGGCGTACGCTTGCCGGCCGCGCCCATCCCGAACCAGATCTGGTACGTCCAGGCCAGGACACCCCCGGTCAGGACGAGCCCCACCACGCACATCCACGCGAAGTAGAGGTTGCCGGGCGGGCGGAGTGTCTGCTCGACGTCACGATTGACGTCGGCGTAGGTAGGAGGCACAGCCGCGTGGGGGACGACGCTCACGTGTGGCTCCGGACCACCTTCTTCAGATACGTCACCGAGGGCCGGGTCCCGATCTCTTCCAGCACGTGATAGGCGCGCGGGGAATGGGAAAGCTTGCTGACCTCGCTCCCCTCGTTCTTGAGGTTCCCGAACGTGATGGCCCGGGTGGGACACGTCTGCTGGCAGGCGGTGAGAATGTCGCCGTCCTTGACCTGCCGCTTCTCGTCCCGCGCGCGATCCTTGCCGGCCATGATGCGCTGTACGCACATCGTGCACTTCTCCATGACGCCGAGCTGGCGCACGGTGACGTCGGGATTGAGCTGCACCTCGAGGGGGGCGGGAAACTCGTAGTTGAACCAGTTGAAGCGCCGGACGTGATAGGGGCAGTTGTTGCCACAGTACCGGGTACCGACGCAACGGTTGTAGACCTGCGCGTTCAGCCCCTCATCGGTACGGTAGGCGGCAAACACCGGGCAGACAGGCTCACAGGGTGCGATCTCGCAGTGCTGGCAGAACATGGGCAGGAACGCCTGCTCGGGGTGTTCCTCTTTGCCCTCCGCCCACCGCTCGATGCGCAGCCATTGGACCTGGCGGCCGTAGGCAGCCTGGGCCTTGCCGACGATCGGCACGTTGTTCTCGGCCTGGCAGGCCGTCACGCACGCCTGACAGCCGACACAGGCGTCCACGTCGACGGTCATGCCCCATCGATACCCGGGATACTTCTGCGGGGGGTAGAGGCTCGGCAGCTCGTGCCGCATCGTCTTCCCGCGCAGGGCCTGCTCGCGGGCCGCCCGAAGATCGACGTGCTGAACGATCTCGCGCTGATCCTGGTCGTGGGAGCCCTGCAGGACGGCGAGAGGCCTGCGCGCTCCGGTCTTGGCCAGGGTGACCTTGGTCCCAAGATAGAGCGGGCCTCCGGACGCGGCCTCCGCGGCTGCCGGCAGCAGGGTCACGGGATTTAGCGTGGTCGACGAGGCGGCCACGTAGCGCCCCAGCTGGTACGGGGCGTACCGGTGACCAACGGGAATGGCCACCGTCCCCGGGTGAAGCGAGGCTGAGACAAAGGCGGGCAGCTCGAGGGCTCCCTGGGGCGACGAAACTCTCAGCACGTCGCCCTGGACGATACCGAGCTTGCGAGCGACTTCGGCGGGCACTTCCACCCACGCGTCCCACACCGTCTGCGTCATCGTGTCGGGCGTTTCCTGCAGCCACGAGCTGGGGGCGCTCCGGCCGTCGTAGAACCGGAACGAAGGATAAGCCCACAGCGTGAGCCCGCCCGGATCGCCCTCGAGTTTCGGCGGCGCCATGTCGAGGGGTGCCACCTTGACGGTCACGGGGGCCGGCGGCACGTCCTTCCAGGCCCCACCCTGCTGGAGCACGGCTGGCCACTGGCCCGGCAACGCGGCCTCCCAGGTTTCCCGCACGTACTGTCCCGTGGTACCCCAGGGCAGCGGGCCTTTGCCTTCCTCGGTTCCCAGCACGGTGCGCGCGAGCCCAAGGAGGACATCGGTCATCTGGCGGGAATCGCGGATGGGGGTCATGGTCGGCTGTATCAATCCGACCACGCCTTCACGCGGCGCGTAGTCGCCCCAGGCTTCGAGCCAGTGAGTGTCCGGCAAGACCAGGTGAGCCAGCGCGGTCGTCTCGTCGGGTTGGTTGGCGAAGCTCACGACCATCCCGACCTTCTTGATCGCGTCCTCAGCCTTGAGGCCGCCCGGCAACGCGAACGCAGGATTCACCCCCGGACCGAGCAGGAGTAACTCGATCTCCCCCTTGCCCATCGCTTCCACGAGAGCTGCCACCTCCGCGTAGGGCGTCACCTTCGCATAGGCGGAGTCGGGGCCGAAGCGCACGGTCTTGCCCACGTTTCCTGCGGCCACGTTCAGCATGTTGATGGCGGCCAACGTAGCGGTGGCGTTCGTTCCGAGAGTAGCCATCCCCCCGCCGATGGCGAGACCGGGCTTGGCCCGCGCAAAAAGCTCGGCCATATGCTTGATGGTCGCCACCGACACACCGCTGCCTCTGGACACGGCGTTGACGTTGACACTCTCGACGAGCTCGCCCAGACGCCGATCGGCCAGGTCCTCGTCGACCATCACCTTCAGGATGGCCAGCGCCAGCTGGCCCTCGGTGCCCGGCGCGTTGCGGATCCACTGATCGGCATTGGAGGCCGTCAACGATTGGCGCGGCTCCACGTGGATGACCGTGCCGGCCCGCCCATCTCGGAAGGTGTGCATCCGGGCAAAGCCCCGCGAGGTCTCGACGTTGGAGAGCCACGTCTCCGTCCAGTCGGCGCCGAAGCTCAGGATCACCTCGGCGTCCTCGAGCGCGTAGTGCGCAATCGCATCCCGGCCAAAGACCTGGCGATTGGCCGCCCGGAGGGCCTCGTACCCAAAGGGCTCCATGACCACCCTCGGTCGCGTGCCGACGGCCTGCGTCCATCGGTCGAGCAAGGCGCCCGTGCTGGATGTTTCGAGCTGAGTCACGAGCGCCGCGCCTCGACCTTTGCCCGCCTGACGCAGAGCGCCGAGGCGGTCGGCCACGAGCTTGAACCCGTCCTCCCAGGCGAGGGGCTTGAGGGACCCTCCGTCGCGCCGCTGGGCCCCCACGAACCGATCGGGGCTATACAGCCTCTGGACCCCCGCCTGCCCGCGCACACACAGAGCCCCTTGATTGACCGGATGCTCGGGATTCCCCTCCACCTTGACGATGCGTCCCTCGCGATTCTTGGCGAGCACCCCGCAGCCGGCAGGGCACTCCCGGCACACCGTCGCGAAGTACGAGGCAACGCCTGGCACGATCTCGGCGTTGGGCGTGACCATGGCCAGAATGGTTTCGCTCGTCTGCTGGCAGCCGGAGGTGGCGGCGGCCGCTCCCGAGGTCGTGATGATCTTGAAAAAGTCGCGCCGATTCATGGGCTCAATGGTGGCAGCTCACGCAATCGAGCGGGGCCTTGGCCCCCGACGTCGCGTTTTGCTGGCGGTGGCAGTCGACGCACCAACCCATGGTGAGCGGCGGCGCCGGTGGTCTCAAACCGATCAGATTGAGCAGATCGTTGGAGAGGCGCGGTCCGGTGCTGGCCATCGCCGTGGTCATCTCCTGGATGGGACCGTGGCACGTCTGGCACTGCACGCCGGCTCGAACGTGCGGCTTGTGCGGAAAATACGTGAATTCAGGCACTTTGAACACGCGGTTCCATGCAATGGGCTCCTGCTTGGTCCAATATTCGGCCAGCTTCTGAATCTCCGGTCGGTCAGCAGCCGTGATCTTGTGGCAGCCCATACACTTGGCTACCGCGGGCATGCCCGCATACTCCGAGCGCCGAGCGTCGGTGTGACAGTACTGGCAATCGAGCTTGTATGTCTGCACGTGAACATTGTGCGGAAAGTTGATGGGCTGAGGGGAGGCGATCGCCACCGCCGGCCGCCGGCCCCACGCGGAGAGTGCGATGACGATCAGGAGGGCGAGGAGCACCAAGCCCAGGGCACCGACGCCCACCTTTGCTCTCATCGATCTCTGCAGATTCCTCCGCGGGATGGCGAAGCTTGTGAACTCTATCACCAGCGCCGAAAGGAAGTCAACCCCGCGAAGGCCGGAGACCTTGAGCCCGTCTCGGGAGAGCGGGGTGCTGGCGGTTAGCTGAGGGCTTCGGTGGCGGCGCGCGCGACGGTGTCGAGATCGGATTCGGTGTGGGCGAGCGAGACGAACGCAGCCTCGAACTGGGACGGGGCGAAGTACACGCCGCGCTCCAGCATCGCGTGGAAGAAGCGGCCGTAGCGTTCGGTGTCGGAGCGGCGGGCGTCGGCATAGTTGTGCACCGGGCTCGCCGTGAAGAATCCCGTCAGCATCGAGCCGACCCGGTTCACCGTCACGGCCACCCCGGCCTTCTCGGCCGCGTGCCGCATGCCCGCCTCCAGACGGGCGCCGAGCCGCTCCAATCTTTGGTAGGCCTCACGATCCTCGCGCAGCGCCTTCAAGGTGACGAGGCCGGCCGCGACGGCCAAGGGATTGCCCGACAGGGTCCCTGCCTGATACACGCCTCCCAGCGGCGCCACGTGGCGCATCAGATCGGCCCGGCCGCCGTAGGCGCCAACCGGGAGGCCGCCGCCGATGATCTTGCCCAGACAGGTGAGGTCTGCGTGCACGCCAAAGCGCTCCTGGGCTCCCCCGTACGCGATCCTGAAGCCGGTGATGACCTCGTCGAAGACGAGCAGCGTGCCGTGCCGCGTGCAGAGATCGCGCAGTCCCTGAAGGAAGCCCGGAGCGGGCGGCACCACTCCCATGTTGCCGGCCACCGGCTCGACCACCACCGCCGCCACCGCGTCCCGGTGACGACGCAGGGTTGCCTCCACCGCGTCGAGATCGTTGAAGGGGACGGTCACCGTGAGGGCAGCCAGCGCCGCGGGGACCCCGCGACTATCGGGAATGGACAGGGTGGCTCCTCCGGATCCGGCCTTCACCAGCAAACTGTCGGCGTGGCCGTGATAGCAGCCGTCGAACTTGACGATCAGATCGCGGCCCGTGGCGCCGCGGGCCAGCCGGATGGCGCTCATGGCGGCCTCGGTGCCCGAGCTGACCAGCCTCACCATCTCCATGGAGGGGTAGGCGGCGTGGATGGTCTCCGCCATCTCGACTTCCATGGCGGTCGGTGCACCGTAGCTCGTTCCCCGCCGGGCCGCCTCGGCCACCGCCTCCACGATCACAGGTGCCGCGTGGCCCAGGATGAGCGGACCCCACGAGCCGACGAAGTCGATATATGCCCGACCGTCCACGTCGTACAGTCGGGCGCCTTCCGCGCGGGCCACGAAGAACGGGTCCCCCCCTACCCCCCGGAAGGCTCGCACCGGGCTGTTCACGCCACCCGGGATGCGTGTCTCGGCAGCGCGCAGCAAGCGTCTCGACTCGGTCATGCGATTCTCCTCTTGGGGGGTCCAGATTCACCCCCCAAACCCCCCACGTTCGGAGCGCCCTTGGGCGCTCCTCTGTAATTGCGCTTGTTGAAATCGCTTACGCTTCTACTTCTACTGCGTGGGCCCCGGCAACGGCGACTGATTGGGTTGTTACGGTTGACGGGTCGTTGCGGCCTGGGCCTAGCGCGCGGCGGCCTCGATCTCGATCGGTGCGAAGTCGCGGCGAGCGGGGTCCCAGACGAAGCCGACGGTGGCCTCCACACGCGGCCGCTCGGCGGGCCCCAGCACGGAGGTGACCAGGTAGACTGCCTCCGGATAGACGGGCTCGTCCCCCATGAGCGCCTGGCGCCGGTCCGTCTCCGAGAAGTAGGCCCCCGCGTCGATGTGCGAGTGATAGATCACCTTCACGGCGAAGCCCTCGGCTTCCAGGCGGCCAAGGCGCAGCAGATCCTGAGGGTCGATGTAGTAGGCCGTGCGCGCATCACGCGGGTGGCGCACGGGATCCCGGGCGTGCAGCTCGTCCTGGATGTTCCGGCACGGGGTCAGCCGACGGTCGGTGCCTCGGACCACGAGCACTCCGCACGACTCCCGCGGATATTCCCGGGCTGCTTGCTCGCGGACCGTCACCAGCTCGGCGGCGGTCAGGATCACCGTCGGCCTCCCGCCAACGCGGGGATAATCGTCACTTCGTCGCCGTCGCGGAGCGCCGTTGCGAGCCCGCCCAGGGCTTCGATGGCTTCGCTATTGACGTAGATGTTGACGTGGTGGTGCACCTCGCCCCCCGCGTTCCTCACAAGTCCTTTCAGATCCGCGTAGGAGGCCTCGAGCCGATCGAGCAACTCGCCGACACTGCCGGCTTCGGCGACCACGCGGTCGCGATTCTGGGTGGCCCGACGAAATGGCGTCGGGATGTAGACCGTGACGGCCATGCGTGACATCCTCCCGCGCTACGCCGTGCTCAAGTAGCGCTCGCCAGTGTCCGGGAGCACCGTCACCACGAGGTGGGACGGGCCGAGCTCCTCCGCCACCCGGCAGGCTGCCCACACGGCGGCCCCCGCGGAGATGCCGACGAGCAAGCCCTCCTCCCGGGCGAGCCGCCGCGACCAGGACAGCGCGTCTTCGTCGCGCACCTGGACGATCCTGTCGATGATCGCTCGATTCAGGATTCCCGGCACGAACGAGGCGCCGATGCCCTGGATGGGGTGGGGCCGTGCCTTGCCGCCCGAGAGCACCGGGGAGCGAGCCGGCTCCACCGCCACGATGCGCACGTCGGGTATCTTGGCCTTCAGAATCTCGCCCACCCCGGTGAGGGTGCCGCCCGTGCCGACTCCCGCGACGAAAGCGTCCACGCGTCCGTCGACCGCATCGAGAATCTCGAGGGCGGTCGTGCACCGGTGGATCTCCGGATTGGCGGGATTCTCGAACTGCTGGGGCATGAAGGCGCCGGGATGCTCTTGCAGGATCTGTGTGGCCGCGAACACCGCGCCCGTCATGCCCTCGATAGCGGGGGTGAGCCGGAGCTCCGCCCCGAAGCGTTCCAGCAGGCGGCGACGCTCGAGGCTCATGTCGTCGGGCATGGTCAAGATGAGTCGGTAGCCCTTGACAGCGGCAGCCATGGCCAGTCCGATCCCCGTGTTGCCGCTCGTTGGTTCCACAATGGTGGCTCCCGGCGCCAGCAACCCGCGGTGCTCGGCCTCCTCCAGCATGGCCAGCGCGATCCGGTCCTTGATGCTTCCCCCCGGGTTGACCGACTCGAGCTTGGCCACGACAGTTGCGCCGCCCGCGGTGGGCAGCCGGTTCAGCCGGACCATCGGCGTGCGGCCGATCAGCTCGAGCACCGACGACGCGATCTTCGGCGCCGCCATCAGATGTGGTACATGGCCTGCGCTCCGGTGCGGGCGCGCGCCCGTTCGGCCAGCTCGCTGAAGGTCAGGTGGTCCACCACCTGGGACAGGGCGCGGTCGATCTCCGCCCACAGCTCGGCCAAGTCGGGGGTGCGCTGTCCACGGCCGTTGCGCATGCCCAGGGTCGCTTGCGCCCCCTCCACCGCCCGGAGCACATCGCCCACGGTGACCTCCTCGGGACGACGTGTCAGCTGGTAGCCTCCCGCCGCGCCCCGCCGCGCGGCCAGCAGCTCTGCGTGCTTGAGCGACTGGAGCACCTGTTCCAGGTACCGTTGCGGGATTCCCTGACGGGCGGCAATCTCCTGGATGGGGACCGTGCGCCGCCACGGCTGCAGGGAGAGGTCGAGCATCGCCTTCAGGGCGTATTCACCCTTGGCCGAGATGCGCACTATAGCTCCCGACCACGCTCGAGCCGTCGGGCGACGTCCTTGGCGAAATAGGTGATCACGATATCAGCGCCGGCCCGTCGGATCGACGTGAGCGCTTCCATCATGGCCCGCTCCTCGTCCAGCCAGCCCAGGCGGCCGGCCGCGCGGATCATCGCGTACTCCCCCGACACCGAGTAGGCGGCCAGCGGCATCCCGAACTCCGCCTTCGCGCGCGAGATGATGTCGAGGTAGGGCAAGGCCGGCTTGACCATCACGATGTCCGCTCCCTCGTCGATGTCGAGCGCGATCTCCCGCATGGCTTCCGTCCCATTGGCGGGATCCATCTGGTACGAGCGCCGATCGCCGAACTGGGGCGTCGATTCGGCCGCCTCCCGGAAGGGACCGTAGAAGCTGGACGCATACTTCGCGGAGTACGCCATGATGGGCGTCTCGATGGCGTTGGCCTCGTCGAGCGCTTCCCGGATGGCCCCCACCCGCCCGTCCATCATGTCGGAGGGCGCCACCATGTCGGCCCCCGCCTCCACATGGGACACGGCCGTCCGTGCAATCAGCTCCAAGGTCGGGTCGTTGCGCACGACGCCCCCCTCCACGACCCCGCAGTGGCCGTGGCTGGTGTACTGGCAGAGACAGACGTCGGTGATGACGAGCAAGTCTGGCACCGTGTCCTTCAACGCTCGCACGGCCTGCTGTACGATGCCGTCGTCGGCGTAGGCCTCCGACCCGCGCGGATCCTTCTCCCCGGGCACGCCGAACAGGAGGACAGCGGGGATACCCATCCCCGCGACGTCCTTGGCTTCCTTCAAGAGCTCGTCGATGGACACCCGCGCCTGTCCGGGCATGGACGAGATGGGGTCCCGGACGCCCCGTCCGTGCACGATGAACAGGGGATACACGAGGTCGTCAACGGCCAGCACCGTCTCCCGGACCATCTTGCGCAGCAGACTCTTCTCGCGCAGCCGCCGCGGACGGAACACGTGCGCCATCAGTCTACCCCCTTGCTCCGCCGTGACGCCACGGGCGGCACGCGGGAAAAGTAGTCCTCGATCGCTCGGGCCAGGGCGGGGATGGTGTACTCGCTGGGCATCACCCGTGTAAGTAGCCCATACTCGGCGGCGGTGGCGGCGGTGATGGGTCCGATGGAAGCGACGGTCACCGCCGCCAACCAGGCCTGCCGCTCCTCTTCCGTGAACATCTCGGCGAAGTTGCGCGCCGTCGATGAGCTGGTGAAGGTTACGGCGTCCACCGTGCCCGCCGCCAGCGCGTTGCGCAGGGTGGCCCCGGTGGTCCCCACCCGTTTTGTCGTGTAGGCGGCGACCTCGGTGACCACTGCTCCCAGGTGAGCGAGTTGTTTGACGAGGAGATCGCGCGTCTGCGCCGCCCGGGGCAGCAGGATACGATCACCGGCGGCCAGCAAAGGTCGGAGCGCATCCACCAACCCTTCGGCGCGATACTCCCGAGGCACAACTTCGACACGCAGGCCGTGCTCGGCGAGGGCCTCGGCGGTGGCGGGACCGATCGCGGACACCCGCGCCTGAGCGAAGCTTCCCCACGTCAAGCGGCGTCCCGTCAACCGGCGATCGACCATGGCCACGCCGTTGACACTGGTGAAGGCGAGCCAGGTGAAGCTCCCCGCCGCGTCGAGGGCCGCGTCCAGAGGTCCCCAGGAGGTGGGAGGTTCGATCGAGATCGTCGGCGTCTCGAGCACACGTGCGCCCGCGGCTTGGAGCAGGTTGACGAACCGCTGGGCTTGCGCGGCGGCGCGGGTGACCACAATGGTCCTTCCCTCCAGCGGCCGCAGTTTGGCGACGCTCGCCATCAGACAGGCCCACCCGGCACCGCCCGCAACCCGACCAGGGCGGTGGCACCTCGCGCCAGCATGACTTCGGCCAGCTCGCTCCCAAGGGCCCGCGCGCGTTCCGGTCGCCCGTCGGCGTGGGCCCGGAGGACGTCGCGGCCATCTTCGCTGGCGATCATCGCGTTCAGCCGCACGATGCGGCGCGCCGCACCGAGGAGGGTCGCGTGCGCCGCGAGTGGACTGTTGCAGGAGGCGCCCAGACGGGCCAGGAACGCCCGTTCTGCCTCCGCACAGACCCGCGTCTCCGGCTCGTCGAGCACGGCCACGGCAGCCAGGGTCTCTCGGTCGTCGTCGCGCACCTCGACGGCGAGAATCCCCTGCCCGACGGCCGGAATGAACTCCTCGGGAGCGAGGGCCACTCCGTGAGGGGGCACCACGCCCAGCCGATGAAGGCCGGCCGCGGCGAGGATGATCGCGTCGCACGTTCCCCTCTCGAGCTTGGCCAGGCGCGTGTCCACGTTGCCTCGTAGCGGCTCCACCCGCACGTCGGGACGGGCGGCCAGAACCAGCACGCGTCGGCGCGGGCTCGAGGTCCCCACCACGGACCCCGCCGCGAGATCGTGCAGCGAGCCGCCCGTACGGGTGACCAGCACATCGCGTGGATCCTCGCGCCGAGGAAAGGCGCCCAGACACAACCCGGCCGGCAAGGTAGCTGGCAGGTCTTTCAGGCTGTGCACGGCCACGTCGATGGCCCCTTCCAGGAGCGCCTGCTCGATCTCGCGCACGAAGAGGCCCTTGCCACCCACGAGAGCTAGGGGGGCTTCTGCGAGCCGATCCCCCTGGGTCCGCATCGGAACGAGCTGCACCACGTGGCCCTGGGCCCGCAGTCCTTCTGCCACGAGGCCAGCCTGGGCCAGAGCCAGCGCGCTGGTACGGGTGCCCAGCCGGATCACGGCGCCCTGCCCAGGCCGAACAGCTCGTGCACGAACTCCGTCCACGAACGACCGGCCCCCGTCCGCGACGACTCCCGGAGCTTGGTAATCGGGGTGTGCAAGATCTTGTTCACGATCGCGCTGGAGACGGCCTCCAGGGCGTCCCGTACCTCCGGACCAGCCTCCGGCAAGCGCGCCAGCGCCTTCTGGACCTCTACCTGGCGGATCGTCTCGATGCGCTCACGCAGGGAGACGATGGTGGGAATCACCTCGACGTCGCGCAAGCGGGTCAGGAACTTCACGACCTCTCGCTCGACCAGCCCTTCCGCACGCTGGGCCTCCCGCATTCGCTCCCGAATGTTGGCGTCCACCACCGACTTGAGATCGTCGATGTCGTACACGTACACGTTGGCCAGGGTGTTGACGCTGGCCTCGACGTTGCGCGGGACGGCGATGTCGATGAAGAAGAGGGGCCGTCGACGCCCGTGCATCGTCTCGTGCACCGCGCGCCGGGTCACGAGGGGCTCGGGGGCGGCGGCGGAGGTGATGACGATGTCCACCGAGCTGAGCGCGCCCATGAGCTCCTCGAAAGGTACCGGGGTCCCGGCCAGGGCTCGCGCCATCTCCTGGGCGCGGGTCCACGTACGGTTTGCCACGTAGATGGGGAAGGCGCCGTGCTCGACCAGGTGCCGGGCGGCCAGTTCGCCCATCTTCCCCGCGCCCACGAGCAGCACGGCGCGTCCGGTGAGGTTGGCAAAGATCTTCTTGGCCAGCTCCACCGCGGCAAACGACACGGAGACCGCGTGGCGGGCGATCTCGGTCTCCGTTCGCACGCGCTTGGCCACCGCGAAGGCCTGGCTGAACAGGGTATGCAGGGTGGGCCCCACCGTTTCGCACACCTGGGCGAGGGCGAAGGCCTCCTTGGCCTGGCCGAGGATCTGTGGTTCCCCAATCATCATGGAGTCGAGACTCGACGCCACCCGAAAGGCGTGACGCACAGCATCCTCGTCGACGTGCGTATACAGCACGGGCTCCACCGAGGCGGCATCGACCCCACGCTGGCGACAGAGATGCCGGAAAATCGCCCCCCGCGCCTGCCCCGGCGCGTCGGCCACCGCGTAGACCTCCACCCGGTTGCAGGTCGAGAGGATGACCACTTCGGCCGCCGCCCCCGTGGCGTGTACATCGCGCAGGATCTCGCGGAGCTTGTCTTCGTCGACCGCGATCTGCTCGCGCACGGAGATCGGCGCGTTGCGGTGGCTGAGCCCGCTCACGAAGAGGGCCATGCTAGCTCATGAACCGTGACGGCCCGGTAGGAAGAGGCCGATGCCCAGGGTCAGCACAAGAGTGGCGAACCCAGCGATGGCGAAGTAGGCCGCACGGCGTCCTCGCCAGAAACCCGCGGCACGCCCGGCCAGGATGGCGGCGTAGATCGCCCATGCCACCAGCGAGAACAGGGCCACCGGATCGAACGCGAAGACACTGCCCCACGCCGTCCGCGCCCACAGGGCACCCAGAAGGAGCGCGATGGTCAGGAAGGGAAAGCCCAGAACGAGGGTCTGATAGGTGAGCCGGTCGAGGGTCTCGAGATCGGGCAGGCGGTAGTAGAACGTTCCGGGCCGGCGCGCCTTGAGTTGTCGTTCCTGCAGGAGATACATGATCGCGCCCGCGAAGTTGAGTACGAAAGCGGCGATGCCAATGAGGGCCAGCGCGATGTGGGCCCAGATCCAGGCGCTCGCAAGGGCGGGACCGATCGCGTCGGGCCCCACCCGGACCGCCATACCCTTGAGGCCCAGAATGAGGATGACCGGCAACACGAAGGCCCCGAGAACCCGGAGGCCCGACCGGCGCTCGAGCCACATTTCCAGGAGCACGGCCACCCACACCGCCGCCGACACTGCCTCCGAGAGGTTGCCGAGAGGGGGGCGGCCTGTCTCGAGGGCCAGAAGCACCAGGGCCAACGTGTGACACGCCCAGCCCGCCAATGTCGCGACGGAGGCCAGGCGGTGGATCATTTCCTCGCGCCGAACGAGGTAGGTCAGGGCGAGGGCGGTGGCGCAGATATAGCCAATCAGCGCGATGGTGAAGGCAGTTGAGGGCATCATCGCAAGCGCCTGGTGGAAGTCTACTACAATCCTGACCGGGTTTGACTCCAACCCCGCGTGGAGCTGGAGTTCTCCCAGACCTGGCAAGCACTTCGAACTGACTGAGAATCGTAGGCGTTGGCCTGACCAAGGTCCGCGCCCATCAGCGGCGCGAGCCGCCCTTCGCCCGTCCTCGCTTCACCCATCCCCCAGTGGGGCCCTTCCGCTGCGGGCGGGCAAAGGGTGCTATCCCGAGAGGCCCCCCACTCTGACAGGTCGTTAGCTCACCCCGGCCGGCCCAGCGACGATCAAACTGCTCGTGGCGGGGCAAGCTGAACCAGCGTCGGGATCGGGCGCCAGTAGTCCTGTCGGTAGGCGATCAGATCGAGATGGGGTGAGCCCCAATCCTCCACCAGCGCGGAACCGGCGTTCCAGCGCACACGCCGGTCAAGTTCCTTGACGTAACCGCGACACGCGCGGCAGGCATTGATGGCGAACCCTTCGTCTTTGTCTTCGGCCAGGAGGCGCACGAAATCCTTCGCGGTTCGGTTCCCGCAGAACGGGCAGACGAGCCGCCCGAAGATCCAGGCGGAGCCGCACAGATGACAGACGAGCTGTCGACGTCCGTCCTCTAGCAGATCGGCAAACCCCGGCGGGGCGCCACAGCACGGGCAGATGCCAAGATCCCACCCGCTGCCCTCGATGTGGGGGCGGCACTCAGCAAAGTATGCCTCGAGGGCCGGCCGCAGGCCGACCGCGGCCAGGAGGGCGAGCGCATCCTGCGAGAGATGGCAGCGTTCCTGGATCTCGACCGCGCCGATGCGGCCGCGCTCTGGAAGCAAGGCGGACGGCTCGATCTCGCCCCGGTCCCACCCCTCGGCGAACTCTCGAAGCGGCGTGAGATCCTCCCCAAAGCCCGCGAGGAGATCGAGGGCAGGACCGAGCACCTCGTCCAGGTTCTCACGCTGGAATCGAGGGGGAGCTTCGGCAAGGAGGGGCACTCCCTTCGCCCAGCACGCGCACCAGCTCTCGGCGATCCAGCGCAGGGGCACGATCCGGCCAGGAGGCCACGCCGCCCACGCCGCCAGGATCGGGCTGAGCGGCTTGAGGGTCTCGCGAAAGGCAGCGCGTCGCTGCAGCAGCTCTTCCCACTCAGCCAGCAGGGCGGCCACTCTGCCTAGGACGCCTGCCCCGCGGCGATCAGGACGTACTTGAGAAGAAAGCCGCCGACGAGGACGAGCGCCGAGACGAGCACAGTCATGCCGGGCGCACCACGTTGAGCCGCCCCGCGCAGCAGCAGCAGCAGCAGCGGCGCGATCACGCCGATGATCACCGCCCCCAGCCAGAACGTGGCGCTGTAGGGCCCGGCCAGGAGCTGACCGAGTGCCGCCGAGACCTTGACCGATCCGGCGGCCCTGACGGAGGCGACGAACAACGCGAGCGCGATCAGCTGGACGACGAGCGCGACGGAGGTGATACGCATCACGCGAGCTACCGCATCGCGCGCGCCCGTCCCGCGAAGCAGCGAGAGGATCAAGGCAATTGCCGCCCCTCCGGTGGCGGCGCTCACGGCTAGAAACAGCGCGCCCAGCCAGTGGGCGTTGACGAAGAGGGGCCGCGCGGTGGCGCCGAGGAGCACCCCGGGATAGGCGGCGATGAAGAAACCGAACACGCTCCCCAGAATTCCCGCCGTCGTACGCAGCCAGGCCATGCTGCGACTACCGCGGTCAGTGAGGAAGACGTCCAGCGCACACAGGAACGCGAAGACACTGAAGGCCAGGAGGGCCCAGGCTCCTGCGCTCATCGGCGAGTAGAGCTTCAGGTGGAACGGCCCCACGGCCACCGCGCTCATGCCGATGTCCATGGACGGCTTGGAGACCATCAGCATGTGGAAGAACCGGGTGGGGACGCCCAGGTCGACGATCAGCAGGAGGGGGCACGGAATGATGGCCAGGAACGCAACGTAGTACCCCACGCGCACCACGTCCTGGTAGCGCACGCGGTCGATCAGGTTGGCGGCGGTGGCGATGACGAAAGCGCCGCCGGCGAGGCCGCCTAGGAAGAAATAGAGGTCGATCAAGAGCGGCCAGGCGGAACTCTGGAGAAGCCCGGGTTCCATCGGCATGCCTCCTCAGCTCCCGCCCTGGTCGCCGCCGCCACGACCGCGGAAGGCCAGGAGTGCCCCGAGGCCGACCACCACCGCGGATGCGATGGAGAAGACCGAGTCCATGAACACGTTCTTCTGTGGGAGCTTCGGCTGCTCGGGCAAGCCGTACGTGGCCGGCTTGCCCAGGAGTAGGAAGAAGGCGTTGAGACCACCGAGAGCCCCCTGCTGGTCTGCACCGTAAAGCTGCGCATCCTTGTGGCCGAGCTTTTGGAGCTCATCGACGCGCTTTCGCGCCTTGGCCTCCAGCTCGTCCCGGAAGCCGAACCTGATCGACTCCGTGGGGCAGGCCTTGGCACAGGCGGGGCCCAAGCCGTTGTGCAGCCGATCGTTACAGAAGGTGCACTTGGTCGCGGTGCCGGTGTCGTGGTTGAACGAGACGACGCCGAAGGGGCAAGCGGAGACGCAGTACCGGCAGCCGTTACAGATGTCTTGATTAATGTTGACGGTGCCGTACTCCGTGCGGTAAATGGCGCCCGTCGGGCAGGCCTCGAGGCAGCCCGCCTGGGCGCAGTGCTTGCACACGTCCGACATCATGTGCCAGCGCACCCCGACCTTGTCGTCGCCCGGCTCCTCGAAGAAGCGGACGAGGCGATAGGTCTTGTCGGTGAAGTGGGCGTGATTCTGGTAGGTGCCGGTCCATTCCGGCTCCTCGGGAGCGAGCTCGTTCCACTGCTTGCAGGCCACCTGACAGGCGCGGCACCCGATGCAGAGGCTGACATCGGTGAACATCGCGAGGGTGCGGGCCATGGCTATGCCACCCCCTTCCGGACGTTGCAGAGGAGCGCTTTCGACTCCTGAATGAATGTGGTCGGATCACCCAGACTCGCCACCAGGTCATTGGTGATGTCTCCGCGCGCCGACGGCATCACCCCTGCCCATCCCCAGTGCCACGGGATGCCGACTTGGTAGACCGTCTTACCGTCGATGACGAACGGCTTGATCCGCTCGGTGACCATGGCCCGAACCTTGATCTTCCCGCGCGGCGTCTCCACGGTAATCATGTCGCCGTTGGCGATGGCCAGGGTCTTGGCCATCTCCACGCCAATCTCGGCGAAGTGGCCGGTGAACAGCTCCGACAGCCACGGCACGTGCCGCGAGGTCCCCGCCGCGTGGTGCTCGGTGAGCCGGTACGTGGTCAGGATATACGGGTATTTGTCAGGCGTGCCGAGCTGGTTGGCATCGCCGATGTTCCAGCGCTTGGCGACCGGGTTGTTCTGCACCTTCGAGAGCAGGTTCTTCGCCGGCGACTCGAAGGGCTCGTAGTGCTCGGGGAAGGCGCCGTCGAGGACGGAGGCCAGGAGCCCACCCTTGCCGTCGGCGCGCATGATGAACGCGTCCGTCCCGCCGATACCTTTGAGCAGGCCGTCCTTGGCGGCCGGGGCGTCCGGCGCGACGAACGCGCCGAAGTCCGGTACGTCCTTGCCGACCCACTTGCCCTTCTTGTCCGGTGTTTGCCCCGGTGCCTCCGGGTCCCACCAGATGAGCTTCTTCTTCTCGCTCCACGGCTTGCCAGAGGGATCGGCGGAGGTCCGGTTGTAGAGGATGCGCCGGTTCGCCGGCCACACGAAGCCCCAGTTGTGGGCCAGGTAGTCGTCGCCCTTGGGCCGCTCGCGGCGGGCGGCCAAGTTCTTGCCCTCCTCCGGAAAGACGCCCGTCATGATCCAGTTACCGCAGGCAGTGGAGCCGTCGTCGGCCAGGTGGGCGAAGGCCTTGAGGTGCTGCCCGGCCTTGTAGGTCGGCTTACCGTCCTTGTCGACGATGTCGCGCATGGCGAAGCCGTTGATCTCGCGCAGCACCAGTTCCATCTTGGGCTCCTGCTTGGCGCCCTCGGGCTGGTAGTCCCAGACGAGATCCAGGATTGGCCGGTCCTTCTTCTCCTTGGAGTCGGCGTAGAGCTTCTTGAGGCGGGCGCCGAGGTCCACGATGAACGCGGCGTCCGACCGGGCGTCCCCGGGCGACTCGGCGGCCTTCTGGTGCCACTGCACGAGGCGCATGGTGTTGGTGAGGGAGCCGTCCTTCTCGGCGGCCGGGGCGGCGGGGATGAAGAACACCTCCGTCGCGCAGCTCTTGGGATCGAGCCCGGGCTCCTTCCAGATCTGCGCCGTCTCCGTCTCGAAGAGGTCGGCCACGACTATCCACTTGAGGTTGCGCATGGCGCCGCGGACCATCTTGGCATTCGGGCTGTCCACCGCCGGGTTTTGGCCCTGGCAGATGAAGCCCTGCACTTTGCCCTCGCGCATGCCCACCATGAAGTGCTGGTGCGAGTATGCGTCGGCCTTCTCGCGTTTCGGCAGGTAGTCGTAGGCGAAATCGTTGTCCTTGGTGGCGGCGTCGCCCCACCAGGCCTTGAACTGGCTGATCACGAATTTCGGGTTGTTCACCCAGAAACTGGAAGTGGGGGTGGTCTTTTCGAGATAGTCCGTGAGGGTCGGGTGCGGACCCTGCAGGGGCATGGGCGGATAGCCCGGCAGCATGTGGTAGAGCGTCCCCATGTCGGTGGCGCCCTGGACGTTCGAGTGGCCGCGCAGCGCGACCACGCCGCCGCCGGGACGGCCGACGTTGCCGAGCACGAGCTGCAGCACGCAGAGCGCCCGGATCTGCTGCACGCCGTTGGTCGACTGATTGAGCTGCAGCGCGTAGGAGACCGTCGCCGTCTTCTCGGGGCCGGACGCGGAGCAGAAGACGTCCGCCACCGCGAGGAACTTGGCCTTGGGGATGCCGCACACCCGCTCCACCATGTCGGGCGTGTAGCGGCTGTAGTGCCGCCGGAGGTGCTGGAAGACGGTGTTGGGGTCCTTCAGGGTCATGTCGCGCTTGCGGCCGCCGTCCTTGTCGAGCTGGTACTTCCAGGTCGACTGGTCGTAGGTCTTCTTCTCCCCGTCAAATCCAGAAAAGAGTCCGTCGAGGTCCGTGGGCGTCTTGAAGGCGGGGTCCATGAGGAAGGCGGCGTTCGTGTAGTGCACGACGTAGTCGTGGAAGTACTTACCGCTCTCGATCGCGTAGCTGATGAGGCCGCCGAAGAAGACGATGTTCGTGCCCGATCTGATCGGCACCCAGTAGTCAGCGGTGGCAGAGGTGCGAGTGAAGCGGGGGTCGACGTGGATGATTGTGGCCCCCCGCTCCTTGGCCTTCATGACCCAGCGGTAGCTGACCGGGTGGCACTCGGCCCAGTTGGACGTGGGCATGATCACGTCAGCGTTGATTACGTCGATCAGGTTCGTCGTCATCGCCCCGCGCCCGTAGCTGGCACCCAGGGCGGGCACCGTCGCCGAGTGGCAGAGCCGCGCCGAATTTTCCAGGTTCACGAGGCCCATGCCCCGGGAGAGCTTCGCGATCAGGTAGTTCTCCTCGTTGTCCAGGACCGAGGAGCCGAGCCAGGCCACGCCCTCGCACCGATTGACCGTGACTGGCTTGTCGCCAACCTGGACCGTCTGCACGAACGTCTCGTCGCGGGTCTGCTTCACCCGCTTGGCGATCTCGGCCATCATCCAGTCGAGCGGCTTCTCTTCCCACTTGTCACTGCCCGCCGCGCGATATAGGCACTTCGTCTTCCGGGTGGCGTTGATCGAGAGCTGGTACGTGGACGAACCCTTCGGGCAGAGGGCACCCTCTGTGTGGGGCGTGTCCGGGTCGCCCTCGATATCGATGATTCTGCCGTCCTTCACGTAAATGAGCTGGGCGCAGCCCACCGCGCAGTACGGGCAGACCCCAGGGAATACCGTGGCTTCCTTGATGCGAAGGGCAGTGGCGGCGGCCTCGACCGGGGCTAGGTTGAGCCCGCGTGTGCCGAGTGCCACCCCGGTGGCCGACGCTCCCGAGAGCTTGAAGAAGTCGCGTCGTGAAAGACTCATGGTGACACTCCTTTGTGCCACTCTGAGATGACTTGGCTCACGGCCTGATGGAGCCCGACCGTGGCATGCCCGTCACAGCTCCGGACTGGCGATCGCCTCCCACACGCGCCGCAGTACGACGACTCGGGCAACGCCGCGGGGGGACTCGTCGATGCGAACGATATCGCCGGGATTCAGGACAGCGAGCGGGGCCTCGTGCCCATCCTCCGTGAGGACGACCGTGCGTTCGTGACAGGCCAGATCCGTGCAGGCCTCACCTTTGACCCGCAGGCGCCCGTTCTCGGCATCGACTTCGACCACCATGACCCGGCTTTTCTGGAGCCAGTCCGTGAAGCTCTGCGTCATGGCTCACCTCTGCTTGGATCTCCGATCAAGGCGATTACCGGCCGGGCTCCAAACTTCTCAAGGGGAGATGTTGGCCGAGAAGTATACCGCTCCCCCCGAGCGTGTCAATAGCCTTGTAAGGCACAGATTTGGCGATGATGGCTCTGCGTCAGGGCTTCGATCTCGGCCTCACCGCCAGGTTAGGAACCTCTCGGAGTGTAGAGGAGCGCCACGGGTTCCACGGGGCGCTCCGAACGGGGGGGTTTGGGGGGCGATGTTGGGCCCCCCATCTGCTAGTCCGCTCGCCGCTCGTCCATCTTCAGATACTCCGCCAGATGGGTCTCCAGGAGAGCGCGGGCACCTTCGAGGTCGCTCGTCTCGAGCAGGGTGAGCAGACGGCTCCGGGTGCGAGGGTCAACAACCGGGCCGTTGGTGACGGGGTTGTAGAAGCGACCGAGCTCGAGGAGGGCGCGCTTCACGCGGGGTAGATCGGTGAGGTTGGCCAGAGCCTCTCGCATCATCCGAACCTCGTCGTCTTCGCGCTTGCGGAGCTTGCCCCGGCGGAAGACGAGACGCTCGTTCGGGTCCTCGCTGTGCAGATGATCGGGGCTAGGAAGCTCGGCCACAGGCGTGATTATAGCGCCGGGCGACCTCGTCCAGACCGGCGATCACCTTCTCCATCCAGGGGTAGCCGGCCACCCGCGCGAGCGACACGGGCGAGCATGAAATAAGAGCGCATGAATGGCGCCGATGTTACTCCGGATAGAGAACGCGGACCAAGGTGAGGCCGTGGGCGGGAGCGGTTGGCGCGGCCAGCCTCCGGTCGCCGCCGCGCAGCACGACACCGAGCCAAGTCGGCTCATGGAGTCCCTTGCCTACCGCGACCGTACTCCCCACGATGTTGCGCACCATGTGGTGCAGGAAGCGATCGGCAGAAATGACGAACCCGAGCCGGCCGCGACGGCGCACCACGTGGGTCGCCCGGATGGTGCACGTCGGAAGGGCGGCACGTCCAGGCGCCGCGCAGAACGCACTGAAGTCGTGGCAGCCCCGAAGGGTCACCAGCGCCTGCCGCATGGCGCCCACGTCGAGCCTCTGCGGTATGTGCCAGGCGTAACGCCGGAGGAGCGGATGGGCCACGGGCCGGCAGTCGACCAGATACGCGTACCGCTTGCCCGTGGCCTCCCGGCGCGCATCGAACCCCGGGTGTGCCTCCGTCGCGCCCAGCACGCGGATGTCGGCGGGGATGGTGGCGTTGAGGGCCCGCATCACCGCGGTGGGGGTCAGGGTGGTGGTGGTGGCCAGCGCGGCGACCTGCCCGAGGGCATGCACGCCGGCGTCGGTGCGGCTGGCTCCCGTGAGACGGGCCTTCGGATCGAGAGCCCGTGCAGCACGGATGAGGATCCCCTGTACGGTTGGCGCGTGCGGCTGCGTTTGCCAGCCACAGTAGGCGGTCCCATCATAGGCGACCACCAGCCGCAAGGTGCGGGCGCGATCGGCGCCCTCGGCGTTCACTCCCGGAGCCGCGGGTAACGGAGCTGGCGCCGATCAGGACGGGAGCAGCAACTCAGCGATCTGCACCGCGTTGGTGGCCGCGCCCTTGCGCAGCTGATCGCCCACCACCCAGAAATTGAGGGCGCGCGGGTGGGAGAGATCCTCGCGGATGCGTCCCACGTAGCAGTCGTCCTGGCCCTCCACCACCACTGGCATCGGATAGCGCCGTTCGGCGGGCTCGTCCCATACTCGGAGCCCGGGAAAGCGCTCGAACAGCCGCCGCGCCTCGGCGGCACTGATCTTGTCCGTGGTCTCTGCGTTCACGGCCACCGAGTGGCAGGTGAAGACAGGGACCCGGACGGTGGTGGGAGCGATCAGCAGGTCGGGGATCGCGAGGATCTTCCGCGTTTCGTTGATGAGCTTCAGCTCCTCACCCGTGTATCCGTCGGGCCCGAAGCCATCGATGTGCGGGATGAGGTTGAAGGCGATCTGGTGGGGGAAGTGCGTGGGCACCATGGCGTCCCCACGGGCCCAGGCTTGAGTCTGCTGGCGCAGATCCTCGATCCCCTGGACTCCGGCGCCGGAGACCGACTGAAAGCTCGTGGCCACGACCCGGCGCAACCGGCCGGCATCGTGCAGGGGCTTGAGCGGCATGACGGTGACGATGGTCGTGCAGTTCGGGCTGGCCACGATCCCCCGGTGGGTTGTCACGGTGTGACCGTTGATCTCGGGGACGACCAGGGGAACGCTCGGGTCCATGCGAAAGGCATTGGACTTGTCGACCACGACCGCTCCCGCGGAAACCATCATCGGCACGTAGTCGCACGATTGCGCCGAGCCCGCCGCACACACGGCGATCTCCACGCCTTTGAAGGCAGACGGCTCGATCGCCCGGACCGGGATGGCCTCTCCCTGGAAGAGCACTGTTTTTCCCACGGAGCGCGCGGACGCGAACGCGCGCAGTTCGCGCACGGGGAACTTGCGCTCCTCGAGGATGCGCAGCGTGGTCTGACCCGCTGCGCCCGTCGCCCCCACCACGGCCACCGTGACCCCGGATGCCATCAGAACTGTGCCTCCACTTCCCGGACGATGAGGTCACCCATGGTCGTGGTTCCGACCGCGGTGCCTCCTACGTCCACGATATCCGCCGTGCGGTATCCCTGCTCGAGCACCAGCCGGACGGCCTGCTCCACCTTGGTGGCCGCCTCCACCAGATCGAGCGAGTACCGGAGAAGGAGGGCGGCCGACAGCACGGCCGCGATGGGATTGGCCACCCCGCGCCCGGCGATGTCGGGCGCCGTCCCGTGCACGGGCTCGTACAACCCCACCCTGCCACCGATGGAGGCCGACGGCAACATTCCCATGGAGCCGGCCAGGATGGCGGCCTCGTCGGAGAGGATGTCCCCGAAGGTGTTCTCCGTCACAATGGTGTCGAATTGCGTGGGCCGGTGCACGAGGGCCATAGCGCAGTTGTCGACGAGCACGTGTTCGAGGATGACGTCCGGATATTCCTTGCCGACGCGCGACACCACCTCCCGCCAGAGCTGGGACACCACCAGCACGTTGGCCTTGTCCACCGAGGCCAGGCGCTTGCGTCGCTTGCGGGCGACGTCGAAGGCCACCCGCGCGACACGCTCGATCTCGCGGGAGGTATAGGTCATGGTGTTGACGGCCCGTGCGCTCCCGTCGGCGAATGTCTCCAGTCCGCGCGGCTCCCCGAAGTAGAGGCCCCCTGTCAGCTCACGGATGACCATGAGGTCCGTGCCTTCCACGACCGAACGCTTGAGCGGAGAGGCGTCGACCAGCATGGGGAAGCAGGTGGCCGGCCGGAGATTCGCGTAGAGATCGAGCTCCTTCCGCAGCCCCAGCAATCCACGCTCGGGCCGCCGCTCGTGGGGCGCGTCATCCCAGCGCGGACCGCCGACCGCCCCGAAGAGGATGGCGTGCGCCTGACGGCAGAGCGCGAGCGTCGCGGGGGGCAAGGGATGGCCCGTGGCATCGATGGCGGCTCCACCGCACAGCGCTTGCTCGAACTCGAAGTGGGCGCCGGTGCCCTTGGCCACGGCCTGCAGCACGCGGACGGCTTGGGGAGTGACCTCCTGCCCGATCCCATCCCCGGGCAGGACTGCGATCTTATGAGTGGCCATGCCAGACGCCTCCGATCATGTCACGCACCTTTACGGGATCGCCCGCCCCCCGTCCGACTCGCGCGGGGAGAGCTCAGTCGGGGTGACGGCGGGGGTGCGCCCGGCCACCACGCGATAGATCGGTCCCGAGAGGGCATAGCCCATGAAGAGCAGGAACGGAAGGATCTCGTGGTTCGTCGCCACCACCATCACCCCGAGGACGACGACCAGCAAGGTCTGCAAGGGACGACGCCGGGCGAAGTCGACTTCCTTGAAGCTCCAGTAGCGAAAGGTGGAGACCATGAGCAGCGCAGTGATGTAGGTCCCCACGGCGATGGTGATGAGGATCCAGCGAGTCAGCTCCACGCCTTGCAGCAGGATGACGGCGCTCACGGCCAGACCGGCGGCGGCGGGCGTGGGCAATCCCACGAAGAACCGCCTGTCCACGGACGCCGTCTGCACGTTGAAGCGCGCCAGGCGGAGCGCCCCGCAGATGACGAAGAGGGCGGCCCCGAACCAGGCCCCCCGCGGCAGCTCGAACAGGGCGAAGCTATAGAGGATGAAGGCCGGCGCCACGCAAAAGGAGACGACGTCGGCCAGTGAGTCGAACTCCACGCCGAACTGGCTGGTGGCTTTCATGAGCCGCGCCACCCGACCATCCAGCACATCCATGACCATGGCCACGAAGATGGCGAGGGCCGCTTCCGTGTACCGCTGATCGATTGTGAGGAGCAGCGCATAGAAGCCGCAGAAGAGATTGGCAATGGTGAGCAAGGCGGGGAGCAGAAAGACGCCCCGCCCTCGCTTGTCCCGGATTTCCTGCCAGCGCCGTCGACGGAACGACTTCCCCGACCGACGCATCATGCGCTCATGCCGATGACGGTTTCCCCACCCACCACCCGGTCGCCTGGCTGAACCAGGACCTGCGTGCCGCGCGGCATGTAGCAGTCGGTCCGCGAGCCGAAGCGGATGATCCCGAAACGCTCTCCGGCTTCCAGCTTGTCGCCGGCACCCACCCGACACACGACGCGCCGGGCAGCTACCCCGGCGATTTGCACCACCGTGACGCGGATGCCGGCCCCCTCGATGTGGAGGGCACAACGCTCGTTCACCTCGCCGGCCTCCGGGCGGTAGGCGGGCAGGAAGCGCCCGCTGGTATACACCGTGCCAACCACGAGCCCCGGGATGGGCGAGCGGGTCACGTGCACGTCGAAGGGTGAGAGGAAGATGGAGACACGGGTGGCGGGGCCCACGAAGGAGTCATCTTGCTCGTCGACGATGGTGACGCGCCCATCAGCCGGCGCGATCACACCGTGCGGTGACACGGGTGTGACCCGCTCGGGGTCTCGGAAGAAGCCAAGCGATGCCAGGGAGGCCGCCGCGAAGGGCAGCGCCAGCCGCGACCGTCCCCGCAGGGTCAGCAAGGCCGCCATCAGACCGGGCACGAGCACAAACGGCCAGCCCTCGCGCGCAACGGGGAGCTTCTTCACCGACCCCTCCTACATCCGCGGCGGCTTGATCCAGGACATCATGGCGCGTAGCCGCTTGCCCACCTCTTCGATCTGATGGTCCGCGTCGCGCCGCCGCATGGCCAGGAACCCCGCCCGGTTGGCCTGGTTCTCCAGCACCCACTCGCGGGCGAACTGCCCCGACTGAATCTCGGCCAGGATCTTTTTCATCTCCGCCTTGGTCTGGTCGCTGACCACGCGCGGGCCGCGCGTGTAGTCACCGTACTCCGCAGTGTCGGAGACGGAGTAGCGCATGTAGGCGAGGCCCCCCTGATAGAAGAGGTCGACGATCAGCTTCATCTCGTGCATGCACTCGAAATAGGCTACCTCGGGCTGATAGCCGGCTTCGACCAAGGTCTCGAAGGCCGCCTTGATGAGATGGGAGACACCGCCGCACAGGGTCGTCTGTTCCCCGAAGAGATCGGTCTCCGTCTCTTCCTTGAACGTCGTCTCGATCACGCCGGCGCGCGTGCACCCCACTCCCCGGCCATAGGCGAGGGCCGTGTCCCGGGCCTTGCCCGAGACGTCCTGGTGAATGGCCACCAGGGCCGGCACCCCCGGTCCCTGGGTGAACAGATCGCGCATGACGTGGCCGGGGGCCTTGGGCGCGATCATGCTGACGTCTACGTCAGGGGGTGGCACCACCTGATTGAAGTGGATGTTGAATCCGTGGGCGAACATGACCGTTTTACCTCTGCCGAGTCCACCCTTGATTTCGCGCTCGAAGACCTCGCGCTGGCTCTGGTCGGGCAGCAGGATCATGATGATGTTCGCCATCTGGGCCGCCTCGTTCACGGTGGCCACGCGCAGCCCGTCCCCCTCCGCTTTACTCCAGCTCTTGGAGCCCTTGTAGAGCCCGACCACCACGTCCTGACCGGAGTCCTTGAGGTTGAGGGCGTGGGCGTGTCCCTGGCTGCCATACCCGATGATGGCGATCTTCTTGCCCTTGAGCAGGCCGAGATCGGCGTCCTGGTCGTAGTAGATCTTTGCCGGCATCAGTGTCGGTCCTTTCTCCTGCCCGTTGGCGAATAGTCTTCTACCTAGTCGGCGAATCCCACCACCCGGGGGTCGTCGGGCACGCGCGGGCGCCGGGGCCCCTCGCTTCGACGCCCCCGCGTCTTGGGTCCGCGGGCGATTGCCACCTTCCCGGTCCGGACGATCTCCTGGATGCCCATCGGCCGGAGCAGCTCGAGGAGGGCCTCGAGCTTTTCCTCGTCGCCGGTAGCTTCCAGGATGAAGTTCAGGGGGGTGACGTCGACCACCTTGGCCCGGAAGATGTCGACCGTCCGCAGAATCTCCGCCCTGTGCTGGGGTTCGGCATTGACCCGGATGAGCACCAGCTCGCGCTCCACCCGGCTCTCGTCGGTGAGATCGGTGACCTTGATGACGTCGATGAGCTTGTACAGCTGCTTCATCACCTGCTCGATGACGAACTCGTCGCCCCGCACGACCATGGTCATGCGGGACACGCTTGGATCGAGGGTCTCCCCCACCGACAGGCTCTCGATGTTGTAGCCGCGCGCCGAGAACAACCCGACCACCCGTGAGAGCACGCCAAACTTGTTCTCCACGAGGACCGCCACCGTGTGCTTGCGCGGTTCATTGCCGTTCTGCATCAGAATCCCGTCTGGGACTTGGCCGCCTTCTCACGCACCTCGCGCGTGGGCGCCGTCAGGATCATGTCGGTGTTGGCGCCGCCGGCGGGGACCATGGGAAAGACGCATTCGTCTTTGTCCACGCACACGTCGAGGACGACTGGGGCCGGGGTGGCGATCATCTTCTCGAGGGCGGGGATGACTTCGCTCGGCTTGCTGACCCGGATGCCCACGCACCCATAGGCCTCGGCCAGCTTGACCCAGTCCGGAATGCCGGGCAGATCGATGGCGCAGTAGCGCTCCTTGTAGATGATGCGCTGCCACTGGCGCACCATGCCATGACCGCTGTTGTTGATGATCACCGTCTTGACGGGCAGGCCCTCCACGAAGCAGGTGGCCAGTTCCTGACTGTTCATGGCAAAGGAGCCGTCTCCGTCGACGTTGATGACGAGCTGTCCCGGGTGGGCCGCCTGCACTCCCATGGCGGTCGGCAATCCGTAGCCCATGGTGCCGAGGCCACCCGAGGTACACCAGCGCCGGGGATGCTTGAACCGATAGTACTGGGCCGCCCACATCTGATGCTGTCCCACCCCCGTCACCATGAAGGCTTCCCCGTTGGTCACGTTGGACAGCTCTTGCATGACGTACTGGGGCTTGATGACCTCGTCGTTCCAGTCATAGCGGAGCGGGTAGTCGTGTTTCCAGGCCGCGATCTGAGCCGCCCACTGCCGTCGGCCCTCCGCCACCGCGGACGGCACGTCCTCGCGGAGCTCTTCCCGCACAGCCTCCACCAGCTTGGCGAGCACGCGCTTGCAATCCCCCACGATGGGGACGTGCACCTGGATGTTCTTCGAGATCGACGAGGGATCGATGTCGATGTGGATGATCTCCGCGTGGGGGGCAAAGGCGTCCACCCGTCCCGTCACGCGGTCGTCGAAGCGTGCCCCGATGGCCACCAGGCAGTCCGCGTGGTGGACGGCCATGTTGGCGTAATACGCCCCGTGCATCCCGAGCATGTCAAGGGAGAGCGGGTGGGCCATGGGAAAGGCGCCCAAACCCATGAGGGTCTGGGTGAGCGGGGCCTGGGTCAGCTCGGCCAGCTCCACCAGCTCAGGCGAGGCGTCCGCCGAGATCACCCCGCCGCCCACGTAGAGCACGGGCTGCTTGGCCCTCACCAGGCTCCGGGCCGCCTTCTTGATCTGACCGGGGTGGCCCTCGTAGGTCGGATTGTACGAGCGCAGATGCGCGCTGTCGGGATAGCTGAACCCCCACTCCTTGACCAGGATGTCCTTGGGGAGATCCACGTGAACGGGCCCTGGGCGACCGGTCGACGCGATGTGAAACGCCTCCTTGATGATGGGGGCGAGGTCTCGCCCGTCCTTGACCAGGTAGTTGTGCTTGGTGGCCGAGCGGGTGATGCCCACGTTGTCAGCTTCCTGGAAGGCGTCGTTGCCGATCAGGTGGGTGGGGACCTGTCCCGTGAAGGCGACGATGGGAATGGAGTCCATGAGCGCGTCCTGGAGCGCCGTCACCAAGTTGGTGGCGGCCGGACCCGAGGTGACCAGGCACACCCCCACCTTCCCCGTCGTACGGGCGTACCCTTCGGCGGCATGTCCGGCCGCCGCTTCCTGCCGGACCAGGATATGACGAAGTCCTTTGAAATCGTACAGGGCGTCGTAGATCGGCAGCACGGCACCGCCCGGCAGTCCGAAGATCACTTCCACGCCCTCGCGCTTCAGGCACTCAAGCAAGATCAGCGCACCCGACATCTTCACGACATGAACCTCCGCGTGTTAGAGCAAGCCGGTCGTGGCCAGCAGTTCCTTGATGTCTTCGATCGCATCGCCGTCCGGGGTGGCCAGCGGCGCGCGGCACGGACCCCCGTAGAAGCCCAGCAGATCGAGGGCCGCCTTGAGTCCACCGATCCCGTAGCGGTCGGCCATCCCGCGATCGGCGGGCATGAGGCGGGCCGCGATCTCCTTGCCCTCCGCCCACCGCCCGCTGCGCGCGCACGCGTACACCTCCGTCCACTCCCGGGCGGAGATGGCGGCCAGGGCCAGAATGCCTCCCGACGCGCCGATGGCGAGCGCAGGCAACAGGGCGGCCGCCGAGCCCACCAGCACGTCGAAGCTCTTGGGCGTCTGGTCGATGATCTGGGCGCACTGGGCGATGTTCCCCGAGGATTCCTTGATCCCACCCACGTTGGGATGGGCGGCGATCCTGGCCACCGTGTCCGCTTCGAGATTGATGCCGGTGTTGAGGGGAACGTTCTCGAGCAAGATCGGAATGGGGGACGCCTCCGCCACGGTCAGGTAGTGTCGCACCTGAGCGGACGCTGGGCGGAAGCCCTTGGTGAAGTAGTGCGGGGTGATCACCAGCGCCGCCTCCGCTCCCATGGCGGCGGCCCGCTTTGTCTGGCGAATCGTGTGCAGCGTCGAGTCAGCCCCGGTGCCCGCGATGAAGAGCTTCTCACGCGGAATGGCTTCCCGCGCCGCCCCCAACACCTGATCGCGCTCGGCCTCGCTCAGCATGGGGAACTCCCCCGTCGATCCGAGGACGAGGTAGCCGCGCACGGCGGTGGCATTCCATCGACGCAGGTTACTGGCCAGCTGGACCGGCGCCACCTCGTCGCCGCGGAAGGGGGTGGGAACCGCAACGAAGACACCCTCCCAATCAGCCACGGCTCCCTCCTCCCACCGCCTCGCGTTCCTTGATGCGCGCCTGCGCGGCCGACAGCCGCGCAATAGGAATCATGAAGGGTGAGCACGACACGTAACTCATGCGCACCCGGTGACAGAACTCCACCGAGGAGGGTTCTCCTCCGTGCTCGCCACAGATGCCGATCTTGAGGTCGGCCCGGGCCCGACGCCCACGCTCGATGCCGATGCGGATCAGCTCCCCGACCCCTTCCTGGTCGAGGACGGAAAAGGGATCGTGCGTCAGCAGTCCCTTGTCGAGGTAGTGCGGCAAGAACTTGCCGACGTCGTCCCGGCTGTAGCCGTACGTCATCTGAGTGAGGTCGTTCGTGCCGAAGGAGAAGAACTCCGCATAGTGGGCGAGCTGGTCGGCGATGAGGGCGGCCCGGGGGACCTCGATCATGGTGCCGATCAGATATTTGACGGGCACCCCGAGCTCGGCCACGACCCCGTCCGCCACCTTCTTCGTCGTCTCGAAGGTGAGCTTCATCTCCCCCACCGTCCCCGTGAGGGGAATCATGATCTCCGGCTCGACCTTCACCCCTTGTTCGGCCACCATGCACGCGGCCTCCACGATGGCCCGCACCTGCATCCCGTAGATCTCGGGAAACGTGATGCCGAGCCGGCAGCCGCGGTGCCCCAGCATGGGGTTGGCTTCCTGGAGCGAGCGGACCTTGGCCATGACCTCTTCGAGCTTCTCCCGGGCGGGCGTGATGCCGCGGGCGTCGAGGCGCGCGTGTTCTTCCACCAGGTCCGTGTATTTCGGCAGGAACTCGTGCAGCGGGGGGTCGAGCAGCCGAATGGTGACGGGCAGACCGTCCATAGCCCGGAAGATGCCGATGAAATCCTCGCGTTGGAAGGGCAAGAGCTTGGTGACCGCGGCCCGGCGGGACGTGGAGTCACCGGCCATGATCATTTCCCGCACCAGGGGGATGCGGTCGGTGGCGAAGAACATATGCTCGGTCCGCACGAGCCCGATGCCCTCGGCGCCGAACTCGCGGGCTTTGCGGGCGTCGTCCGGGGTGTCGGCGTTGGCGCGCACGCCGATGAGGCGAGTGGCGTCGGCCCATCCCAGGAACTCCTGCACCTCCGGGGAGAGTTCGGGCGGCAAGAGCTTGACGGCGTCGAGTAACACCTCTCCCGTGTCGCCGTCGAGGGCAATGATGTCGCCCTCGCGCACGATGCGGCCGGCTGCCTCGAAGGCGTGCCGTTCCTCGTCAACCACGATGTCCCCCGCTCCCACCACGCACGACTTACCCATACCTACGGCGACGACCGCCGCGTGCGACGTTCGCCCGCCGCGGGCCGTCACGATGCCCTCCGCCGCGTACATCCCCGCCACATCCTCGGGCGAGGTCTCCGGACGGACGAGAATCACTGGCTGTCCATCCTTGGCCCGCTCGACGGCCCGGTCGGCGTCGAAGACCACGTGGCCCACCGCCCCTCCCGGGGAAGCGGGTAGACCCCGGGCGAGCAAGCGCCCCTCGGCGAGCGCCCGCGCTTTGTCCTTCGGATCGAGGGCAGGAAGGAACAGCTTGCCCAGCTCGCGCGAGGTGACCCGCAAGAGCGCCGTGTCCCGGTCGATGACATGCTCGCGGACCAGATCCACCGCCACCCGGACGGCGGAGCGCGCCGACCGCTTGCCCGCCCGCGTTTGCAGGAGATAAAGCGTCCCCTCCTGGATGGTGAACTCGATGTCCTGCATGTCCTTGTAGTGGCGCTCCAGCCGGTCGGCGATACCGAGCAGTTCGTCGTACACGACCGGCATGCGGCGCTGCAGCCCGTCGATGTGCTCGGGTGTCCGGATGCCCGCCACCACGTCCTCGCCCTGGGCGTTGGCCAAGAACTCCGCGTAGAAGCGCCGTTCCCCGTTGCGGGGATCGCGGGTGAAACCGACCCCGGTGCCAGAGGTTTCGCCGAGGTTTCCGAACACCATGGACATCACGGTGACGGCCGTGCCCCAGTCGGCCGGGATCTCGTTGATTCGCCGGTACTCGATCGCCTTCTTCGCGAACCACGACTCGAAGACGGCGTTGATGGCCAGCCGCAGTTGCTCGCGCGGATCCTGCGGGAAGGGTGTGCCCGTCCGTTCCTCCACCAGATCCTTGTACGCCTCGGTCATCTTGCGCAACTCGTCGGCAGGGACGTCGGGATCGTTCGTCACGCCGAGGCGCCGCTTGACCGCCACCAGGGACTCCTCGAACATGTCACGCTTGAGGTGGAGGACGACGGTGCCGTACATCGTGATGAAACGCCGGTAGCAGTCCCAGGCGAAGCGCTCGTTGCCGGTCCGCGCGGCCAGTCCTTCTACGGTCCGATCGTTCAGACCGAGGTTGAGGATGGTCTCCATCATGCCCGGCATGGACACGCGGGCCCCGGAACGGACGGAGACGAGCAACGGGCGGTCGGTATCACCGAACCTGGCGCCGGTCGTCGTTTCGAGCCGACCCAGGCCCTGCAGCACCTCCTCCCACAGGCCATCCGGCTGACGTTGGCCATCGCGGTTGTAGGCCGCCCAGGCTTCGGTGGTGATGGTGAAGCCAGGCGGAACGGGAATGCTGAGGTTGGTCATCTCCGCCAGCTCACAGCCTTTGCCCCCCAGCAGGTTGCGCATCAACGACGAGCCCTCGGCCTTACCGCCCCCGAAGAAATACACGTACTTGGTCATGGGTCTGTCTCTCCGTCGTTGACCGTGTCAGGGAGAAAAAAGCCTTTGGATTCTAGCGGATGGCGAGCACGACTGTCAACACGCCCGCCACCACCGTCTGCCATCGGGTTCGCACTCCCAAGACCAAGCACAGGCTCAGAATCAAAACTGGCGCAAAAAAGTAAAGGGCCACGGGTCCGAAGCCCGTGGCCCTTGCATCGTCGAGTGCGCCACGGGCCTGTCTCCTGCCCGTAGCACCCGGCGTCGACTAAGCCGCCGTTGCTCCGGGCAGGCCCGGCAGCGCCAGGGTAATTACTCCCAGCGACAGCACGCACGGTAGTGTCGACGCCTTCATTGTGGAAAACTATACGCCCTCGCCGCGCGAACCGTCAACCTCTTCCCCGTGCTCGCTGCGAGGCCGCCGCCGTCCGGGACCCTCGGCCCCGAGGACCAGTGCCTCGACCGCCACCAAGTGTTCGCGCATGGCTTGCTCGGCGGGGGCCACCTCGCGCCGTGCGATGGCGCCCACGATGCGTCGGTGATCGTCGTGCGAGCGCTGCGGTCGGCCCGGCGTGTTCAGCGATTCCTCTCGGCTCTGCCGGAGGAGATCCATCACCGCGTGAGCGATGCGGGTGATGGCCTCGTTGTGAGCGGCCCGTCCGATGGCCGCATGAAAGTCGGCATCCTGGGCCAGTCCCGTTCGGCCTGCGGCAATCTCCGCGGCCTGCGCCTCGAGGATGCGCTCCATCTCCTGGATGTCGTCGGGAGTGGCCCGGCTGGCCGCGAGGCCGGCAATGGCCGGTTCCAGGAGCCGGCGAGCCTCGAACAGTTCCGCCAACGCTTCGCGCTGCGAGGCCATGATGAGGGCGAGCGGCTCCACGAGCCGGTCGACGGACGCCTCGCGGATGAAGGTCCCCTCCCCGGCCCGAATCTCGACGAGGCCGAGACTTTCCAGCGACCGCAACGCCTCGCGGACCGAGGTGCGGCTCACCAGGAACTTCTCGGCCAACTCGCGTTCGGGAGGCAGTCGGTCCCCGCTGGCGAGGCGTCCTTCGGCGATCATCGTCTTGATCTGGCGGACGATCTCCTCGTAGATCCGCGTCGACTTGACGGGGGCCAGATTCACGGAACGCTCACCCTCGCGCCCGGATTCGCTGCCCGTTCGCCGGTCGGCAGTGGTCATGGGCTGGGGCGCAACGGCGGGGCGAGGAGCGACACAGGGTTCGTCCTCAGGTCTTGCGCAGCGAGGACGAGGTGACCCGCCGCCCCCGCAGCGTGTGCCACCACGGCGTGAGCACGGGCAACACGAAGAAGAAGAGGGCAAGGGCGGTGATAAGGCCGGCCAGAGGCCGCGTGACGAAGATGGCCAGAGACCCCTGGGACATGATCAGGCTTTGCCGCAGCGCATTCTCCGCGAGATCTCCCAGGACGAGAGCCAGGACGAGGGGAGCCAGCGGGTAGTCGAGTTTCTTGAAGACGTAGCCGATCACCCCGAAGATCAGCATGTACCACACGTCGATCATGCTGCTATGCACAGCATAAGCACCGATGGCGCAGATTACCACGATCAGCGGGGTGAGGATGGCGAAGGGCACCCGCAGGATGGCCGCGAAGAAGGGCACAAAGGTCAAGACCATGAGCACCCCGATGATGTTCCCGGTATACATGCTCGCGATCAGGCCCCACACGAACTCGGGTTGCTCCTTGAAGAGAAGCGGCCCCGGCTGCAAGCCCCAGATGATGAGTCCGCCCAGCATGACGGCCGCGGTGGGTGAGCCGGGGATGCCGAGCGTGATCATGGGCAGCATGGCCGCCACCCCCGCCGCGTGGGCCGCCGTCTCGGGCGCCACCACGCCTTCCAGCTCGCCGTGGCCGAACCGCTCGGGATGCCGGGAGAATCGCTTGGCGAACGCGTAGCTCATGAAGGAGGCCGGGGTGGCCCCACCCGGTTTGAAGCCCATCCAGAAGCCGATGAACGAGCCGCGGACAAAGGTCCGCGCGTAGCGCGGGAGCACTTTCCACGTGTCGAGCACGACCCGCAAGTTCATGTCGGCCCGGGCGCCATGGAAGCGCAGCCCCTCCTCGACGGACAGCAAGATCTCGCCGATGCCGAACAGCCCGATCACGGCCACCACGAAGTCGAAGCCCTTCATGAGGTCGGTGACGCCGAAGGTCAGGCGTAGCTGGCCGGTGACAATGTCCAGGCCCACCGTGGCCAGGATGAAGCCGAGCAGGATCGATACGAAGGACTTCAGCGGATTTCCTCCGCCGAGGCCGATGAAGCTCGAGAAGGTCAAGAGCTGGATGGCGAAGAACTCGGGCGGGCCGAACTTCAGGGCGAGCTCGGCCAGGGGGGGCGCGAAGAAGGTGATGAGCACGATCGAGAAGAAGGCCCCCACGAACGACGAGGTGAAGGCGGCGGTCAGCGCTTGCCCCCCCTGCCCCTGCCGGGCGAGCGGATAGCCGTCGAAGGTCGTGGCCACCGACCACGGCTCGCCAGGAATGTTGAAGAGCACCGAGGTGATGGCGCCGCCGAAGAGAGCGCCCCAGTAGATCGATGTCAGCAGGATGATGGCCGAGGTGGGCGGCATGGTGAAGGTCAGCGGCAGCAGAATGGCGACGCCGTTGGCGCCCCCCAGACCCGGGAGCACTCCGATGACGGTCCCCAAGAGCACGCCGAGCACGGCCACCATGAGATTGAACGGGGTGATGGCGACGGAGAAACCGAGGCCGAGGTTCTCGAGGCCCATCCCTCAGTACCCGAGCCAGAATTCCAGCGGACCTTTGGGCATGGGGACCAGGAACCACCGCTCGAAGATCAGGAAGGCCACTACGGTGGTGCCGAGGGCACAGCCGAGGATCGCGGGCCACGAGTGACGACCGATCCAGCGCATGTAGACGGCGATGTACAGGGCGGCGGAGACGTAGAGACCGAGCCACTGCATGAGCAGCACGAGGCTGAGGGCCGGGAGGAGAACCTTGAGAACGGGGCCGAGTCTGGCCCGGCTGACGAAGGGTTTCGACGACGCGCTCACCAGGGTCTGGACCGCGATGGCGGCGCACGCGCCGAGGAGCAGGAGGGCGAGCCAGAAGGGGAAGAAGCCGCTCTGGGGGCCATCGGTGCCCCACCCGATGCCAAGGCGGACGGCGTCGGTTAGCACGACGCCGCCCACCAGCATCAGCAGCGAGGCGGTGATCAGGTCGGCAACGCGCATCTACTTCTTCAGCAGGCCGCCTTTCGTCATCAGATCCTTGTGGAGCTGCTCGGCACCCTCCACCCACTTCACGTACTCGGGCCCGCTGGTGAAGGCTCCCTTGAGTGCTCCCTTGTGGAGGTAGTCCTGGAACTCCGGGGTGTCGTAGACCTTCTTGAGAAAGCCGATGTACCAGTCCACCGCATCCTTGGGCATGTCGGGGGGGCCGAAGATCCCGCGGAGCATCTGGTACTGGATGTCGATCCCGAGCGCCTCCTTGACGGTCGGGATGTCCTTCCAGTCGGCGTCGGGGATGCGTTCGGGATCAAACACGGCGAGCGGGCGGACCCGGCCTCCCTTCCAGTGGCTCACGCACTCGATGGGATTGTTCACGGTGGAGTCGACGTGCTTGCCCACCAGGTTGACGCAGACTTCGCCACCGCCCTTGAAGGGTACGTAGGTGAACTTGACCCCCAGCCCCTGCTCGAGCTGGATGGTGATGATCTGGTCTTCTTGGGCGGAGCCCGTCCCCGCCATCTTCATGCGGTTGTCGCCTCCGGCGCGCTCCTTGGCGGCCGCGACGTACTCTTTGGCCGTCTTGTACGGCGTCTCCGCGTTGACCCAGAGGATGAACCGGTCGAGGGCCAGCCGCGCGATCGGCGTCAAATCCCGCCAGTTGAAGGGCACTCCGGTATGAAGCGGGGTCGTAAAGAGATTCGACAGGGTGATGATGATGGTGTGGGCATCGCCCTTCTTCCCCTTGACGTACAGGAAGCCCTCCGCCCCGGCGCCGCCGGACTTGTTGACCACGATGATGGGCCGGGGCGAGAGCTTGTGCTTCTCGGCGATGCCGGCAATGAGGCGTGCCATTTGATCGGCGCCGCCCCCCGTGCCGGCGGGGATCACGAACTCGATGGGTCGGGTCGGTTCCCAGGCCTGGGCCGGCATGACCATTCCGAGCAGAGCCCACACGAACAGGCTGACGAGTGCAGTCAATCGCATTCGACGATCCTCCTCTCCAGTGAGAAAGAACTCGAGCATTGAACGACGCGCGAGCAGGCACAGTTCCGCCCTTGTTCGTGACTGCAGCGGCAAGACGCTTGCCGCCCGACCCCGTGCTCCTCGCCGCCCGGTTACCGAGAACCGGCGAACGCAGTGGGAGCGCCCGGAAAACCCGGACGCTCCCTCACACGAACGGCTTGGATACCCCCGTGGGGTCCAATCCCCGGCGGGGGCCGAAGTTTTTCCTTACTGCCGATTCAGGGCCGCCCGGGTCGCCTCACTCCTGCGGAAGGGAATGACGGCCGGAATCTCCCACTTCTCCCACATCTCGTCGACCTTGGCCTGAAAATAGGCCAGATCTTCCTCCGTGAAGTGGGCGAAGCGCCCCTGCTTCAGCAGGTACTCGCGGACGGGCTTCCGGGCGCGCCCTTCGACCAGGGCCTTGGTCTTGCCGTAGTACTTCAGCACTCCATCCTCGACCTCGTATAGGGGGAAGATGCCCGTCTCGATGGCCAGCTCCCCCAGCTCGTGCGAGAGCATGGGGTCGTAGTCCCAGCCCTTCGGGCAGGGGTCGAGCGAGTGGATGAAGGTCGGGCCTCCGATGCTCAGCGCGCGACGGACCTTGTTCATCATCTCCACCGCGTAGGAGGCACACACGGTGGCCACGTAGCGGCACTCCGTATGGCCGGCCGCCATCATGCCGGCCATGTTCTTCTTCCAGCGGGTATGGATGAGGCGCTTCACGACGCCGGGCGGGCTGAAGGTCGTGTTGGCGCCGTAGGGCGTCATGCCGGACAGCTGGATGTCCGTGTTGGCGTACGACTCGTTGTCGTAGAGCAGAATGAGGCTGTTGAACTCCTTGTGGGTCAACGTGGCCGAGATGCCGTTGAGCCCCATGTCGGCGCCCCCCCCGTCACCGCAAAACGCAATGACGTTGATGGGCTCGGCCTTCATCTTGCCCTTGGCCATGAGCGCCTTGAGGCCAGCCGCGGTTCCCAGCGCGGCCGAGCCCGACGAGCCGAGCTGGGTGTGCATCCACGGCACCACCCACGGCGTCGTGTAATACGTCGTATTGGCCACGTACATGCAGCCGGTCGAGCCGAGGACAATGGTGCGCGGCCCGGCCGCTTTCACCATGAGCTTCATCACCAGCGCCGACTCACAGCCTTGGCACGTCCGGTGGCCCGACGTGAAGTACTCCTCGATCGTGACCTTTTTGATCCCCCGAAACGGCTCGAGGATCTGGGTGGCGTTCGGGAACGTCGTTGTCGTGTCGGCCATAGGTGTTTCTCCTATTCGCGGACGCCAAGCCAGTGGGTCTTGGTGTCGGACTTCCCGGAGTTCGCGGCACTGTAGCACAGCTCCGTGGCCCGGTAGACATCTTCGAGCGTCACTTCCCGCCCACCCAGGCCACCGATGAAGCTGAGCAGCGGGGGGCGCCGGGCCGCGTTGTACAGGGAGGCCCGGATTTCATTGGCCACCACGCCCGAGTTGAAGGGCGAGCCGAAGGAATAGTCGCGATCGATGACACCGATGGCCTGGGCGCGCGAGAGGGCGGCCACGAGCTTGTCCGTTGGGAAGGGCCGGAACCAGCGTAGGCGCACCAGGCCCACCTTCTTGCCCTGGGCACGCATGGTGCGGATGCCCACTTTGATGGGCAGCGAGATGGTTCCCATGCCCACCAGGATGATCTCCGCGTCGTCCGTCAAGTATTCCTCGAACCATGGATTCTCGGGGCCACGGCCGAACACCCGGCGAAAATCCGCGTAGGCCTCCTCGATGACGGTGGACGCCCGTTTCATCGCTTCGTCGTTCTGTCGACGGATCTCGATGACCCAGTCCTCGTTGGCCTGCGGGGCCACCGTGATCGGGTTGTCGGGGTGGAGCAACAGGTCGCCGCGGTTATAGCGCGGCAGAAACTGCTCGACCTTCGACTTGGGCGGGACGAGGGTGAGGGCTTGCGAGTGGGTCAGGAAGGCCCCGTCAGCCGAGATGGCCAGCGGGAGGAACACGCGTCGGTCCTCGGCCACGCGATAGGCAATGAGGGTCGTGTCGAGCGCCTCCTGCGAGGTGTCGATCCACACCAGTAGCCACCCGAGGTCCCGTACGAACAGCGCGTCGTTGTGCTCGACGCCGAAGGCGCCGGGATCGTCCAGGGCCCGGTTGCCCACCAGGGCCACCATGGGCACGCGCAGGGGCGGTGTCACGACCAGGCATTCCATGGCGTAGGCCCAGCCCACTCCCGAGGACCCGCAGAACACGCGCGCTCCCACCGTTGAAGCGTGCTTGACGATCTCGAACTGGCTGTGCTCTCCCTCGGCCACGATGTACTCGGCGACCAGCTGGCCGTTGGAGATCTTCTTGGCGATGGCCTGCATGACCGTGTCGTACGGCCGGATCGGATACGCCGTGACCACGTCCAGGTCGGCGAGGACGAGGGCCTCGGCGACAGCCTCGCTTCCGGAGATGAGAAGCTCCTTGTCCTCAGTGGCGGCCGCCGCCGCTGTGGTTGCCGTTGCCATGTATCCGGTCTCCTCCCTGGCTCGGTTAGGCGCCCGGAGCCTCGGCCACTCCGGTCACGATGGACGATGCCGCCTCCGCCTCCAGGATCTTGTGCTTGGCGTTCTCGCCGGGGATCCCCTCGGAGATCTCGATACCACCGAAATCACGCTCGGAGGCGAGCTCCTTCTCGTACTGGCCGCGGAAGCGGAAGCCGTGCGAGCGCACGGTGGCCGTCTTGTCGGAGATCTTGTCCGTCATCCAGACCTTGTAGGCCGCCTTGTCATTCCGCCACATCTCCCACTGGCTCGCGTTGTCCTCGAAGAGCGCCTCGTTGACCATGGTGATGCAGTTCTCGACCGGGCAGACCGCCTCACAAACGCCGCAGCCGCAGCATGCCTCCATGTTGGCGTCGAAGGTCGCATCCGGCATGACGTCGAAGCACGAGTCCGGGCAGGCGATCCAGCACAGGTTGCACTTGACGCAGGTGTCGAAGTCGATCACGGGTCGCATGGTCCGCGTCGTGTACTTCTTGAAGTACGGGTTCCGCTCGGGCACGTAGCCCTTCCCGTCCTCCTTCGGCTTGCCCACGGGGATGGCCGGAATGGTCACGCCCTCGCGCATCTCCCACCATTTCGGCATCTGAAAGGAGAAGGGCACCTCGTCGTTGCCCTCGGTGATCTTCACATCGCGCGTCTCCAACCTGTCGTAGGCCTTGCGGGCGGAGGCGACCTTCAAGTCGGAGCCCCACTCGATCTCCTTGATGGCCTGCGCCACGGCGTCGAGGCTGAGGAAGGCCGGCGCGAGACGGGCGAGCGCGCCGAGGATCCGGACCTCTGTGTGGTCTTCCTTGTAGACCCAGAGCCCGGAGAAGGAAGCCTTGGCGCGGATGAGCGTCAGCTTCCATGGAGCGTCCTTCTTATGAATGTCCTTGAGCAGGCTGTCGAACGACTGTAGCGAGGGCATGAGCACGGTGCCGTCGGGGACGGTCAGCCGGTTGATAGGCTGCAGCCCGTACCACGCCCACGATTCCACACCTTTGGACAGCGTGTCGTCCAGGCACACCGTGATGTCGGTGTGCTTGGGCTCATAGCGAGCCATGTTTTGCTCGAGCTCTTCCTTCGTGTCCGCGACGATGGCAAAGTCCTTGGCCGGAATGCCGTTTCGCTGGGGGCTGTCACCATAACGCCCGAAGGCGATGCCCCAGCGCCCGGCCTTCCGAGCGGAGAGGACAATGCCCCGCGTGATACGTGAGGCGAGGTTCTTCTGGAAGATGCCGCGGTACACCACCTCACAGATCAGCGCGGACATGGGAATCCTCCTCGGGCAACCGACCCATGCGCTCGACTTTGGGTCGGCTGGTCAGATGGCTAGACCAGAGCATACGCGAGCCCAAGTCCGTGTCAAGAAGGGAATCGGCCCGGGAGTTCATTCGGAGTAGAGTGTGGGGGTTCGGACTTACCACCGTTGAGTCCACAGAGGGCCCGCCATGAGCATGCTGAAAGAGTTCCGCGAGTTCGCCGTCAAGGGAAACGTGGTTGACCTGGCCGTGGGTCTCATCATCGGCGTCGCCTTCGGCAAGATCGTGAACTCGCTGGTCGCCGACGTCATCATGCCGCCCATCGGGTTGCTTTTGGGGGGAATCGACTTTTCCAGCTTTGCCGTGCTTCTGAAGCCGGCAACCGAGGTCGCCGGCAAGGTCGTGCCGCCCGTTCTGCTCCGCTATGGCGTCTTCATCAATACAGTCATCGAGTTCGTCATCGTCGCCTTCGCCGTGTTTCTCCTCGTGAAGGCGATCAACGCTGCCCGTCGCCAGCAGGCGGCCGCTCCCCCACCGCCCGCTGCGCCGCCGCCCGAGGAGGTTCTCCTGACCGAGATCCGCGACCTGCTTCGCACCCAATCACGAAAGTAGCGGACGTTGGGGGGCCTCGAGAGACCCCCTTCGAACGGAGAGCTTCTTCTTAGGCCAGACGGGCGAGGAGAGCCGTGATGGCTCGGGTGAACTCCGCCGGCTGCTCGACGTTGGACAGATGTGAGGCCGACTTGATGATGACAAGGTCGGAGCCGGCGATCTTCTCGTGCATCGTACGCGAAGCGGTGACGGGCGTCCCCTGATCCTCCTCACCCACCACGATCAGGGTCGGCATCTTGATGGCAGCGAGCTTGTCGGTCAGATCGAGGGCGGCAATGGCGTGGCAGCAGCCGGCGTATCCCGCGGGCTTGGTAGAACGAATCATGACCCGCACTCGATCCACCAACTCCTTGTGCGATGCCACGAAGGGCGCCGTGAACCAGCGATTGATGGTCGGCTCAACCAACGGCTCCATTCCCTGAGTCTCGGCCGTCTTGATGCGCTCTGCCCAAAGGGGCTTGGCCTCGGGAGGTATCCGGCTCGTCGTGTCGCACAGGGCCAGGCTAGCGAAGAGGCCGGGTGAGGCCAGGCCCAGAGCCTGCCCGATCATTCCGCCCATCGACAGGCCGATCCAGTGGGTGCGCGTGATCCCGAGCGCACTCAACAAGGCTCGGGCATCGGCGGCGAGCTGGTCCAGCGTGTAGGCTCCCGCCGGCGCGTCGGTGCCGCCGTGGCCCCGGGTGTCGTAACGCAGGACTCGGTAGCGTGCCGTCAGGGTTGCCATCTGGGGATCCCACATCGACAGGTCGGTAGCCAGCGAGTGGCTCAGGGTGACGACCGGGGCCTGCGGGGGACCATCCAGGGTGTAGTTGATACTGATGCCATTGGCGCTGAGCTTCATCGGTCGCCTCCTGTGTCGGCGGCGGGTGCACGTTCGCGCTCCCACGTCGCGGTGGTGCTCTCCGTGTCACGGTGGTGCCGCCCGTGACGGGCCGTGCCCCCCTGGGCAACTACCTGGCAGAAATAGCGATGGACGGTCAGGTCATCGGTGAGTTCCGGATGAAACGTCGCGACCAAGACGCTACCCTCCCTGGCCATGACGGGTTCCCCGCCCCGGGTTGCCAGCACGTCCACCTGGCTACCCAGCCGACGGATGCGGGGCGCGCGGATGAAGACCATCTCGAGCGATATCACCCGCCCCTCCAGGGTGGCGTGTCCGCGCTCCTCGAACGACTCGCGCTGGCGCCCATAGGCGTTGCGTTCCACGGTCGCGTCGATGAATCCGAGCGAGAACTGGCGGGGATTCTCCACCTCCGTGGCGAGCAGGATCAGCCCCGCGCACGTGCCGAAGATCGGCCGCCCGGCGGCGTGGAACTCGCGCAGCGCGCCTACGAACCCCCACTCGTTCATCAGCTTGAGGAGGGTCGTGCTCTCCCCGCCCGGGACGATGAGGCCGTCGAGGGCGCTCAGCTGTTCCGGCTTACGCACCTGCACGCTCTCGACGCCGCAGCGCTCCAGGGCCGCGCCGTGTGCCCCAAAATCGCCCTGGAGCGCGAGGACGCCGATCCTCGACGATTTACCAGCCACGAGTCTGGAGCAGCTCGTCCTTGCCCATCTTGGCCACGTCGAGACCGGGCATGGCATCGCCGAGTTCCTCGCTCACCCGCGCGAGAACGTCGGCGTCCTTGTAGTGCGTGGTGGCCTGCACGATGGCCTTGGCGCGCTTGGCCGGATCCGACGACTTGAAGACGCCGGACCCTACGAACACCGCCTCGGCGCCCAGCTGCATCATGAGCGCGGCGTCGGCCGGCGTGGCCACGCCACCCGCCGAGAAATTCGGCACCGGGAGACGTCCGGCCTTGGCGATCCAGCGCACCAACTCATAGGGGGCGGCCAGGTTCTTGGCCTCGGTCATCCACTCCTCGGGGCCGAGGGTGGTCAGCCGACGGATACCGCCCATGACCGCCCGCATGTGGCGGACGGCTTCCACGATGTTGCCGGAACCGGCCTCGCCCTTCGTGCGAATCATGGCCGCTCCCTCACCGATGCGGCGCAACGCCTCGCCGAGGTCGCGCGCTCCACACACGAACGGCACTCGGAAGGCGAACTTATCGATGTGGAAATGCTCGTCGGCCGGCGTCAGGACCTCGGACTCGTCGATGAAGTCCACTCCCAGCGACTCGAGGATCTGCGCCTCCACGAAATGACCGATACGGGCCTTGGCCATGACCGGGATGGTCACCGTCCGTTGGATCTCCCGCATCTTGGCCACCGAGGCCATCCGCGCCACCCCGCCTTCCTTCCGGATGTCCGCCGGTACGCGCTCGAGGGCCATGACGGAGGCCGCCCCCGCGTCCTCGGCGATCTTGGCCTGCTCGGCGTTGGTGACGTCCATGATCACACCGCCCTTCAGCATCTCGGCCAGGCCGATGTGCTTGCGGTCGGCGATGCGCAACTCGCTCAGCTCTGTCATGGTGTTCTCCTTTCTCGACATCCTCAGACCACGGGTACGGCGACTACCTGTCCCGCCTGGCGGCCGGCCGGCCGCCGCTGCACGGCGCGAATCGTCTCGACCAGCCGCCTCACCCCCTCGTCGATACGACTGGCCGCCACCGAGGAAAAAGACAGGCGCAAGGTTCGTTCGCCGCTCCCATCAACGAAGAACGGATCGCCGGGGGTAAAGGCAACGCCCCGCTCGATGGCGTAAGGGAGAAGCGTGGTCGCCCGCAGACCGGAGGGCAGGGTGAGAAGAAGGGAGAAGCCTCCGCGGGGCTCCGTCCACTCCGTACCCTCCGGCGCCCGGCGTTTCAGCGCTCCCACCAGCAGGTCGCGCCGACGACTGTACTCGCGTGCTACTCGCGCGACATGGCGGTCGAGCAGCCGGCGATCGCAGAAGCGATGCACGGCGGCCTGGATCAGGGCGCTCGTGTGAAGATCGGCCAGCTGCTTGGCGGCCTGCAGGCGCTCGCCGAGGGGGGCGGGCGCGACCATCCAGCCGAGCCGGAGCCCCGGGAAGAGAACCTTGGAGAAGGTGCCGATGTAGATGACCACGCCTTGCCGGTCGGACGCCTTCAGGGGGGCCACCGGACGTGGCCCGTAGTACAGGCTTCCGTCGAAGCCGTCCTCCACGATGGGAACCTGGTGGCGCGCGGCGGCGCTGAGCAGACGCCGTCCAGCCGCGGGGGCCACAGCCAGTCCGGTAGGATTGTGGGCGCTCGGCTGGCAGTAGAAGAGCTTGGCCGAGTGACGCTCGAGCAGGCGTTCGAGCACGTCGGCGCGCGGACCCTCGCTGTCCCAGGGGACGGCGAGAAGCTGGGCCCCGAACGAGCGGAACACCTCCATGGCGCGCGGGTAGGTCGGTTGCTCGATGGCGATCACGTCGCCCGGATCGAGCAACGTGCGCGCGATCAGGTCGAAACCTTGCTGGGATCCATTGACGATGAGGATCTCTTCGGGACGCGCCTCGATGCCGACGCGCAGGAGATAGGTGCTGAGGTATCGGCGAAGGGGGGGATAGCCGCCCGTCGGGTAGTACTGGAGCAGGGCATCACCTTCGTCACGGATGACACCGTTGAGCACCTTGCGAAAGGCATCGGTGGGGAAGAGATCACTGTCGGGCATGCCCCCCGCGAACGAGATGACCGAACTGTCGAGGCCGGCGGGAGCGCCGAGGGCCCGGCGGCGCTCCTCGTCGGCCCCGATGATCTGAGCGCTGCGCGAGAACAAGCCCGACCAGTCGATGGCGGGCGGGCCAACGGGCGCCGCCGGCGGGGCGGGCGGCGCTCCGGGCCGGGGCGCCACGAACGTCCCCTGCCCCACGTGAGCGTGGGCCAGCCCGGCCGCCACGAGTTCCTCGTATGCGAGCGAGACGGTCGCCCGGTTCACGCCCAAGGTCTCCGCCAGTTCGCGGGTTGCGGGCAATTTCACACCCGGGGCGAGCAGGTGGGCCTGGATGAGCCGCTCGATCTCGGCCTCGATCTGGCGAGCCAGCGGGACCGGTTTGCTGCGATCGAGCTGGATGTTCATCCCCGCCATTTTGGCGTTGTTTTGAACACCGTCAAGCGCCAATTGGTATGGTGAGAACCCAGCCAAGCGCCGCGCCCGGCAGGAGGGAGAAGCACCGACGGTATAATGCGGCCGGCCACGGGGCGGGGCTCCAAAGGGGAGGGCGACGATATGAGCGTGGGGGAGGCGCCCGTGAAGCAAGCGGTGAAGTGGATCGACGAGCAATTGCGCGACAATCCGGCGGCGAAGGGGGCCACGCTCGTGGACGAGGCCTCGCGCCGCTTCGATCTCTCTCCCCTCGACGCCGAATTCCTCTACCGCCATCTCGCGTCACGGACGCCCCGCCCATGAGCACCGCGCATCGTCGGCTCGTCCAGGAGCAGTTCGGGCGAAGCGCGGCCGACTACGTGGCGAGCGCGGGCCATGCGGGCGGAGACGATCTCGAGCGGCTGGTGGCGTGGGGTCGCGCCTACCAGCCCCGGCGCGTCCTCGACGTGGCAACCGGCGCCGGCCACACGGCTCTCGCGTTTGCCAGCTTCGCCGAGCGAGTCTTTGCCTTCGATCTCACCTCACCCATGCTGGCGGTGGCCCGCCGGTTTCTCCACGAGCGCGGCGCCGCCACCGTATCCTTCACGGCGGGTGATGTGGAGGCGCTGCCGTTTTGTGGAGTGTTCGACATCGTCACGTGCCGCATTGCCGCGCATCACTTCGCCAACGTGGGGGCCGCCGTGCGTCAGATCGCTCAGGCCCTGCGGCCGGGCGGGGTCTTCCTGCTCCAGGACATCCTCGGCCACGATGATCCTGCCACCAACGCGTTCATCCTCGAGGTCGAGCGGCGCCGCGATCCCTCCCACGCGCGCGCCTACCGCGCCGTGGAGTGGAACGCCCTCCTACGGGGCGCGGGCCTCACCGTGATGGAAGAGGCCGTTCTCACCAAACGGCGTCCATGGGCGGAGTGGACGGGTCGCATGCGAATGAGCGAAGACGCTCGGCGCGCCCTCGAGCGCTTCGTACATGCGGCCCCCGAGGCCTGCCGGGCAGCATTCGACTTCCGCCTCACCGGGGACGGCGTGGAGTCGTTCACGGACCGCATGATCCTCCTCCGTAGCGAGCGCGATTGATTATATGGGGGGCCTCGAAGGGCCCCCCAAGCCCCCCGGGCGCTCAGGGTGTCCCGGGAAACCCGGGACACCCTTCGATCGGGCGCGAGGTTTCGGGCCTCGAAGGGCCCCCCACGCCCCTCGGCGCTCGGGGTGGCCTGGGAAACTGGGAGAGTTCTCGATCGGGCGCCGGGTTGGGGGGTTGAAGCGGGCGGTGCGGCCGGGTGTTAGGGGGCGGGTTGGCGGCGGACGACGAACATTTCCTGGCCGGCGAGGGGCATCTGACCCAGCACCGCGAATTGCTCGGGCAGGCGGTGCTTCACGACGTTCCACGTCCGTCCGTTGAGGACGAGGAGCGGGCGATCCACGCGGGCCGTGTACGTGTCGAGCTCGTCGAAGGTGGTGAGCATGTGCAGGGATCGACCCAGATAGTAGTCGACGGCAAACCAGCGGCCCCCGAAGGTGCCGATGTCCGCGCCTTGCGCGTGGCGGCCCACGAGTGCGGCCAGCCGTGGATAGTCCTGACGTCGGTTGAAGGACGCGTTGTAGGGCCAGATCCCATAGGCGAGAAGCAGGGCCATGCCCGCCACCACGCCGTACCGGAGGCAAGCGGGCGCACCCCGGTTCAGACCCCACCACAGGCTGACACCCACCACGGCGAGACCCAGCACAAGCGGCGCCGCCGCTGCCGGCGACCAACTCACGAAATAGACTCCGTGCGGCCCAAACCAGGTCGGTCGGACGATCAGAACGATGATGGCGGCCGTTGCCATCAGTCCCACCCATCCCATGATGCGACCCATCGGCGTGGGGCGTCGGGCCTCATGGCGGAGCCACCATGCGACGAGCAGCGCAAGCCCGGGCGCGACCGGGAGCATGTAGCGAGTCCGGAGATCCTCCATGGGCAACAGGAGCAACCAGGGCACGACGCACGAGAGCAAAGCAAAGCGCACCGCTGGCGTGCCCCGCGCCCGAAAGGCAGCGGTCAGGACCATCGGCGCCACGATCGTCCACGGCAGCAGAACGACGACGGTGTCGAGCGCGAGTTTCCGGAAGGCGGGCGGGCCGAGATACCGCCGGAGCCAGTCCTTGGCGAGCACGTCGGTGGCAAAGCTGCTGCTGCCCAGCGCCAGAAAGGGGCCGAGCCAGCTGAGGGTGATGACACCGAACAGGGCCAGTCCGGTCGGGCTCCACAGCCGGCCGGGAATGGCGCGCGGGCCGTGCACCATGGCGATCCAGACCAGCCCGACGAGCAAGGGCATGAGCCCCATCGGCCCCTTGGCGTAGACGGCCAGAGCCATCGCCACGTAGAAACCCACCAGGCCTCCGCGGGCCGGCGGATCGTGCATGGCCACCCAGAACGCGTAGCTGGCGAGCGCCATGAAGGCCATCACGAGCATGTCCGGCAGCAGGTACTGGCTGTGACTGAAAAACCCATAGGTTGTGGCGAGGATCAGGGCGGCCCCCAGGCCGAGCGGACGGTCGAACAGACGCTCCCCCAGTAAAAAGGTTGCGACCACCGCGACCACGGCCGCTATCCCCACCGGGATCTGCGCGGTGGTCGGGGTGACGCGCCCCGTCGGCCACGACAGGCCCGCAATCATCCACGAGTAGAGTGGCGGCTTCTCACGAAAGTAGGTCTGGCGGATCTTGATTCCGAATCCCACCCCCCGCTCCAGGACATGACGCGCCGCCAGGACGAACCGGACCTCGTCGGAGGCCGCGAGGTTGCGCTGGCCCACCGGCGGCAGCACGAGCAGTGCGGTGAATCCCGCGACGAGGAGGGCGGCCTGGGTACGGGTCAGGACGCCTCCTGGCTCCGGGGATGCATGTGCACGATGGTGGCACCCCAACCGCCACGCGCGGGCGGCGCGTCGGTATAGGTGACGACCAAGGGGTGCCGTGCCAGGAGCGCGCGCACCGACGCCCGCTGGGTACCGGTCCCCCGCCCGTGGATCAGCCGCACTTCCCGGAAGCCTCGAGCCTGGGCGGCATGCAGGTATTCGTCGACGACCGAGCGAACGTCAGCCGGGGCGAAGGCGTGCAGGTCGAGGGCGTCCTCGATGGGGATACGCGTCGGCTCGTCGATGCTCACCCGGCCTCCCTCGAGGCACCGGCTACAGGCGCGGTCCAGACATCACGTGTTGCTGCCAGTGCTCGAAGCTCAGGAGATCCTCCCCCGAGAGCTTGCACTGTCAGAAGGTGGCGGCGCGCTCGAAGAATCCCACGTCGACCACCCCCACCCCTTCTGCGCGCGCCGTCTCGGCCACCTTGTGGGTCACCATCTGGCGCACGAAGGGGATGGGGATCCGTCCGAGCCGGTGCAGGACCTCCTCGGTGCAGCGGATTCGCGTGCCGGGCAGCACGGGACCCTCGGGCACCGCGTCGACCTCCTCGTGCTCGCACGAGTGGGGCACCAGCTGCTGGAGCCGAAGCGAGACGTAATCGGTCACCCAAGTCTGAAGCTGTCCCTTGGCGGCGTCGGCATCGACAGCAACCCGGTCGAGCTTTGCTCCGACCGCGACCAGCAATTGTTCCAGGCGGGCCAGGCGCGACTCGAGCGTCGCCAGCCGCTGATCGAGGATCGGGTCAGTCATGCCTCGGTGCGCCTCCCACGGTGCGCGCAGGGTCGAGGGGCGGAGCGGCCGCCACGGCGCTCGGCTTGCGGGTATGCCAGTCAGTCGCGCGCTGAAAGGTGTCGGCCACTCTCAGGATCGCCGCCTCGTCGAAGGGCCGCCCGATGATCTGAAGTCCGATGGGAAGGCCCTCGCTCGAGAAGCCGCACGGGATCGAGCATACCGGATGACCGGACAGGTTGAAGGGCCGCGTGAAGGAGAGCAGGGCGCCCCGCACGTCGGACGGCGTGGTGCCGATGCTCACCTGGACCTGGCCGACCGGGGTGGCCGTGATCGGTGTGCTCGGCGCCACGAGAACGTCGCGCCGGGCGAGGAGTCGATTGACCTCGTCACGGACCACCACGCGGAACTGCTGGGCCCGTACGTAGTGCGGCCCCGAGATGAATGCCCCCAGGCGCAGCCGCTCGCACACGTCGCGCTGGTAGTCACCGGGTTGCCGGCGCAGCCAGGGAGCGTGATAGGCGAACGCCTCGGAGGCCACGATCGCCGCCGCCGCGACCGGCACGTGCTCCATGGACTCCAGGCGAACTTCGTCGACCACCGCGCCCAGCTGCTCGAACAGACGCAGAGCGGCGCGTACCGCGTCCTGCACGGCCGGCGCGGCAGCCTCGAGGAAGTCGGCGCTGAGCACTCCCACGCGCAAGCCTGTGATCGTGCCAGTCAAGGCGGCCGGGTAGTGCGGAACGGGGAGGACGCTCGTGCTGGGATCGGCAGGGTCGTAACCGGCCATGAGGGAGAGGACGAGAGCGGCGTCGGCGGCCGAGCGTGTCATGGGACCGACGTGGTCCATGGACCACGCGAGGGGCATCACGCCGGTGCGGCTCGCTCGTCCGTACGTCGGTTTGAGGCCCGTGATCCCGCAGAGCGAGGCCGGGATCCGGATCGAGCCGCCCGTGTCTGAGCCGAGGGCGATCGGGCAGAGGCCGGCCGCCACGGCCACCCCTGATCCCGAGGACGAGCCTCCGGCGATGCGATGCACCAGGGGATCCCAGGGATTGCGGGCATGACCGTAGTGATCGTTAAGCCCTTCGGGGCCATAGGCGAACTCGTGCATGTTGAGCTTGCCCAGCACGATGGCGCCGGCGGCCCGGAGTCGAGCCACCACGGTGGCGTCGGCCTCGGGGATCCGGGCACCGAGGATTTTCCGGGCGCCGCCGGTCGTGAGCACCCCTCGAGTGTCGAAGAGGTCCTTCAATCCGACGGGCACACCGTGCAACGGCCCCAAGGGCCCCCCGGCCATGACGGTCTGCTCGGCCTCGCGCGCCGCCTCGAGCGCGCCCTCCTCGCAGACCGTGATGAAGGCGCTGAGCCCGGCGTCGAGCGCGGCAATGCGGTCGAGCTGGGCGCGCACGGCCTCGACCGGCGATACGTCCTTGCCCGCGATCAGCCGGGCGAGGTCGACAGCCGTGGCCCACACCAGCTCCCCTTGGGTCACGACCGGGCTCATCGTCGCGCGCTCTCAGAGGACCCGGTACTGTGTGGCCGGTTCTGCCGACGCGAGGGGCAGCCACTCCAACCGTTCGAGCATCTCGAGTGTCCGCGCGACGACGGGCGCCAGCGCCTGCAGCTCGTCCGGGCTCAGCACGAGCCCTGCCGCCCGGGCCAGGCCCTCCACGGCGGCGGAAGTCATCGATTCCATGAGCGGAGGATACCGGCCTCGGCGGCGGGCGGCAAGGGTCGGGTTAGAATCGGACTACGTGGCCGTTCTCGTGACCATCCTCGCCGATCGGCGTGATCCCTCGGCCCAGCGCACGCTCAGTGCCCTGCCCGGGACGTCGATCCTGAAGGCGGCCCAAACCGCGGGCGTCGACATTACCGCGACCTGCGGCGGACGCGGGCGGTGCACGTCGTGCCGCGTCAGGTTCGTGAGCGGCCCCGTCCCGCCTCCCACCATCATGGACGCAGTCCAACTCGGGGTCGACCAGGTCCGCGAGGGCTATCGGCTCGCGTGCCAGTCTCGGCTGGAAGAGTCGATCACCGTCCAGGTCGCGCCTCCGCTCGAGGAGCTCGCGTTTCAGATGCTGGACGCCAGCGACCGGACGGGCGAGCTCGGACGGGTGGCCATCGATTCGGGGGTCGACAAGCAGCTGGTGAAGGTCGCGCTGCCGCGCGAGGAGCATCACCAGACCTCGGACCTGGAGCAACTGCTCGCGGCCGTGGGGCTCGAGCCGGCCGCGGTAGGGCCGAGCGTGCTGGCTGGCCTTCCCCGAGCCCTGCGTGACGATCCGGCCGGCGCCACCGTCACCACCTTCGGCCAGCGTATCATCGCCGTCGAGCGCGGCGACACAACCTCGATGAAGTTTGGGCTCGCCATCGATGTCGGCACCACCAGCGTCGTGACCACGCTCATCGAGCTGACCTCGGGCGAGCAGCTCGCCTCGGTCTCCAGCCTGAACCCCCAGGCGGTGTTCGGTGGCGATCTCATGTCACGCATCGCCTTTGCCCAGTTCAATCCGACTAACCTGCGCAAGCTGACCACCCGTATCGTGGGCTTGCTCAACCGCCACATCGCCGAGATCTGCACCCAGTCGGGCGTGCTTGCGAAGTGGATCTACAAGATCGTCGTGGTCGGCAACACCTGTATGCATCATCTCCTGCTCGGGATCGATCCGTCCTGGGTCGGTCTTGCCCCGTACGCGCCGGTGCTGCGCCATCCCCTCGTGCTGCCCGCCCGCGACCTGTTCTTGCGGGTGGCGCCGGAAGCTCAGGTGTGCCTGCTCCCGATCGTGGCGGGGTTCGTGGGGGCCGATGCCGTGGCGGTGGCCCTGGCCACCCGCATGTACGCGTCGCCGAAGATCCGGGTGGCCGTGGACATCGGCACCAACGGTGAAGTCCTGCTCGGCTCGCGCGAGCGGCTGTGGGCCGCCTCCGCCCCGGCTGGCCCCGCCCTGGAGGGCGCGCAGATCCACCACGGGATGCGCGCCGCCCTCGGCGCCATTGACCGGGCACGCGTCGGAGAGGACATCGAGGTGCACACCATCGGTGAGGCGCCCCCCATCGGCATCTGCGGGTCGGGTCTCATCGACCTCATCGCCGGGTTTCTCGATGCGGGTGTGATCGACTCCACCGGCCTCATCCAAGTGGAGGAGAGGGCACGGGTTGCCCTCCCCTTGCGGGAGCGGCTTGAGATGCGCGGCGAGGAACGCCTGGTGGTCGTGCGGCATCCGGGCGAGGCGGGCGCGACCCGCGAGATCGTTCTGACCCAGGATGACGTGCGCCAGGTTCAGCTCGCCAAGGGTGCCATCGCGTCGGGCGTCGCCCTGCTGCAACACGTGGCTGGCGTGGCCGCCGGCGAGGTGGAGGAGTTGATGCTGGCCGGCGGATTCGGCAACTACATCTCCATCGCGAGCGCGCTCCGCATCGGGCTCGTGCCCGCCCTGCCGGCCTCGCGCATCCGGTACGTCGGCAACGCCGCAGCGCTGGGCGCCCAGATGTGTCTGCTCTCCGAGAGCGAGCGGGCCACCGCGGCCCGGATCGCCAGGGAGATCGAGCACGTGTCCCTGGCGGCCCACGGGGATTTCGAGCAGATCTTCGTGGACTGCATGAACTTTCCTCCGCCCCCATGACGGTCCATCCCGCGCCGTTACGGCCCGCAGTGCCCGCCATCAGGGCTGACATCGTCGGCCGCGAGGCTGGCCCGCGCCGAGAGACCATCGATGCCAGGTGGCTCATGGCGTACGCGGCCGGCGCCGGGGCGCGGCACCCCTGCTTCTTCGACACCACGGCATCCGACGGTCCCCTCGCACATCCGCTGTTCGCCGTCTGCTACGAGTGGCCGCTCATGGTCGACATTCGCGCCGAGGCCATCGGCACGGCGGCGGCCCCGTTCGGTGTCCACGCCAGTCACCACCTCGTCGTGCACCGCTTGCCGCGGGCCGGCGACCAGCTCTCGACGAGGGCGCGCGTGACGGCGGTGTCCCCCCGACGCTCGGGCACGCTCGTGGTCGTCCGCCTGGTGACCGCGGATCAGCGGGGAGAGACGGTGAGCGAGACCGACTATGGTTCGTTCTTCCGCGGCGTGGCCCTGGAGGGCGCCGACGCTGCCGTCGCGTCTTCGCGTCGTCCAGGGCCCGAGGCGGGCGCTGTTCGCTGGAGTGAGCCGATCGCCGTGCCCTCCCAAAGCGCCCACATCTACACGGAGTGCGCGCGGATCTGGAATCCGATCCATACCGACCTCGCGGCGGCCCGCGCGGCGGGACTGCCGGGCCCGATCCTGCATGGCACGGCCACGCTGGCCCTCGCCGTTTCCCGTTTGATCGACCGTGACCTGGCCAGTGAGGCCGCTCTCGTGCGCGGTATCGCCGGTCGGTTCACCGGCATGGTGCCCCTGCCCTCCACCATGGTCGTGCGCGCGCGCGAGCGCAGGGCCGACGGCCTCGCCTTCGATGTGGTGACGGCCGCCGGTCTTCCCCTCATCAGCGAAGGAGTTCTTCACCTATGAAGCAGATGGGACGACGCGAACGCATCCTGGCCGCCCTCAGCCGCCAACCCGTCGATCGGGTGCCCTACGCGGTGTGGCGTCATTTCCCGGCGGTCGATCGCTCCCCGTCGGGTCTTGCCCAGTCGACGCTCCGGTTTCACGAACGCTATGGCTCGGATTTTCTCAAGATCACACCGGCCGGCGGCTATGCCGTCGCGGCCTGGGGTTGCGTCGAGGATACGACGGTGCGGCCCGACGGCCATCGGCCTTGCGCCTCGTGCGCCGTGCGCGACGCGGCAGACTGGAAGCACATTCGCGAGCTCGATCCGGGATCGGCCGAGGGCTATGTCGAGCATATCGAGACGATCGTCCGCATGGGCTTCGATCGGCGGATCGGCGACGCCCCCGTGCTGCCCACGCTGTTTTCGCCGCTCTCGCTGGCCCGCAAGCTCTCGGGGAGCCGGCTCAACCTCGACCTGCGCGAGCACCCGGACGCGGTGACGGCTGCCCTCGAGGCCATCACCGCCACCCTGATCCGGTTTGCAGAGCTGGCGCTGAGCGAAGGGGTATCGGGGATCTTTTATTCGATCCAGGCGGCGAGCCGTCGCCTGCATTCCGAGGAAGAGTACGCGCGCTTCGGCGAGCCCTACGATCGGCGGGTGCTCGAGTCGCTGCGCGGCAAATCGATGCTGAGCATCATCCACGCCCATGGCGACGAGCTCATGTTCGATCGGCTTGCCCGGCTTCCCGGCCACGCCTGGAACTGGGACGATCGGGCGACGGGCCCTCCCTTGGGTGAGGGTCGGGCCGCGGTACCGGGCGCCGTCATCGGAGGGCTCAACCAGTGGGCAACCTTGCGTGACGGGACACCGGAAGGGGCGGTCCAGGAGACCGAGGACGCCATTGCCCAGACCGATGGGATCGGCCTCATCGTGGGCAGCGGCTGCGTGCTTCCCATGAACACACCGGACGCCAACGTGGCCGCCGTCATCCGCCGCCTCGGCGGCCCCCTCAAACCCATTCCGGGCGTGCAGCTAGACTGAGGGGTGCGGACGCGCTACTTCCCGACGTTGAAGCGGAAGTGGCAGATCTCGCCGTCCTGGACGGTGTAGTCTTTACCCTCGAGGCGAAGTTGTCCCTTGGCCCGGACCTCGGCAAATGAGCCGTGGGCGGCGAGCAGGTCGTCGTAGCTGGTCACTTCGGCGCGAATGAATCCCCGCGCGATGTCCGAGTGCACCGCCGCCGCGGCATCCTGGGCACGAGTGCCGTGGGGAATCGACCACGCTCGAACCTCGTCGTCACCCACCGTGAAGAACGAGATAAGGCCAAGCAGCTCGTAGCAGTCTCTGAGGACGCGGTTGATGGCAGGCTCCCGGAGGCCGAGGTCGGACAGGAACGCCTCGCGCTCCTCGCCCGCCAGCTGCGCCACTTCGGTTTCAATGACGGCCGACACCCATCCCACGCGTGTGCGCGGGCGCCGGGCGATGTCGCCCAGACCATGGATGGCGACGACCCGATCACCATCGGCGACGCTCTTCTCGTGCAGGTTGATGCAATGCAGGATGGGCTTCTCGGAGAGGAAGGTATAGCCGCGGGTGGTGCGGGCCTCGTCCGCCGTCAGGGCCAGGGCCCGCAGTGGCTGCTCACCCTCCAGCTCGCCTTGGAGGCGGCGGAGCACAGCCTGCTCGGCGACCTCCCCCTCCGTTCGCCGCTTTCGGATCGATACCTCGAGCCGATCCAGACGCCGCTCGATCACCTCCAGATCGGCCAGCAGCAGTTCCGTCTCGAGGTCGACGATGTCGCGCTGTGGCTCGGCGCCCCCCAAGGCGGCATCGTCGAAGGCGCGCACCACGTGGAGCAACGCGTCGGCCGCCCGAAACTCCCGCGTTTCGAGACCGGCCCGCTCCCCCTTGGTGATCCCGGCCAGATCGACTACCTCGAAGCTCGCGCACGTAGTCTTCTTTGGCGTGAACAGCGAGCTCAGTCGTTCCACGCGGGCATCCGGCACCCGGGCCACGCCCGTGTGCAGCTCGACGCGGCCCGTCTCGAATCGCGACGTGGCGACGCTCGCCCCGGTGAGCAGATTGAAGAGCGTCGTCTTGCCGCTGCGGGGGAGTCCGATCAACCCGATCTTCACCGCCTCATTATGCCACCGGGAGCGCTGTGCTAAGGTGCCCTCGCTCTGACAGATTCGCGCCGCCCGATCGATGCCAACGCTGTCGTCGTCTCCCTGCTCCTGTCCGTGCTGTGGGGCGCCAACCCGGTGGCCATCAAGGTCGGGCTCGCCGATATGCCGCCGCTGCGCCTGGCCTGGATGCGCTTCGTGGTGGGGGCGGTGGTGGTTCTCGGGTGGGCATGGGCAACGGGGCGCCTGCGCGGCTTGCGGGTCGACCCCAGCGAGATCCGACCCCTCACCGTGCTGGGTCTCATCTTCACGGCGCAGGTCGCGACCATGAACATCGGGACGGCGCTGACCTCCGCCGCCGACTCGGCCATCCTGCTGAACCTCTACGCGGTGCACACGGTCGTGCTCTGATATATTCGGGATATGCCCACTCGCCCCTCGAAGTCGCTGGAAGTAGCCCCCAATCCGCATCCCGATCGGGACTACGAGATCACGATGGCCGTTCCCGAGTTCACCTGTCTGTGTCCCCTGACGGGGCAACCGGACTTCGCGACAATTCGAATCCGCTACGTGCCCGACCAACATCTCGTCGAGCTGAAATCGCTAAAGCTCTACGTGTGGTCGTACCGAGACGAGGGCGCCTTTCACGAAGACGTGACCAACCGGATCCTGAACGACCTCGTGGCCGTCACGCGGCCCCGCTGGATGGAAGTGGTCGGCGACTTCAGCGTCCGGGGCGGCATCAAGACGGAGATCCGAACGACTTACGGCAAGCGACCAGAGGTCTGAGCGCCCCCGGGTACCTCCAAGAGGCCGAGGGCGACCTTGATCGACGCTGGCTCGCCGTGCGCGGCGAAAGCCTCGTGGATCGCATCGAGGCCGAACCGGTGGGTGATCAGGGGACGGACGCGCACCAGGCCATCGGCGACCAGGCCCATGGCTTCCGCGAACTCGTCCTGATAGATCATCGAGCCCATGATGGTGATCTCGCGCCGAACGACACCGAAGAAGGCCACCGCCGTCGATTCGTGGGGGAGGCCCGTCAGCACGATCCTTCCGCCAGGCCTGACCAGTTCGAGGGCGTGGGTGACCGCGGCCGCGGCGCCCGCTGTTTCCACCACGAGATCGACCCCCTCGCGGCCCGCAAAACGCTGGGCGGCCTCAGCCAGTGTCCCGTCGGCGAGGGCATGCGTGTGCTCGGCGCCGAGCGCGTGCGCGAGGGAAAAGCGGCGTGTGCTGCGGCTCACCACCATGACACGAGCTCCCCGTGCGCGCAGGACTTGCACGGCCAGCAAGCCCAGCGTGCCGCCCCCGACGACGGCCGCCGCCTCGCCAGGTTGTGGGGCACCGCGCCCGACCGCGCGCGCCACCACCGCCAGGGGTTCTGTGAGGAGCAGGTCCTCGTCGGCGAGGCCGGCAGGAACCGGCCAGCAGCATCGTTCCGGTGCCTTCACGAGTTCCGCGAAGCCGCCGTCGACGTCGATACCGATAGCCACCCGACCCAGGCAGAGGTTGCGGTTGCCCTCGTCACAGAGCGGACACCGGCCGCACGAGTAGTTCGGCTCGAGGGCCACACGGTCGCCCCGCCGCACGCGCCGCACGTCAGCCCCGAGCGCTTCCACCACCCCGAGCAGCTCATGCCCCATGATGCGCGGGTAGCGCACCGGGCGATCTCCCGCCCAAATGCTGTAGTCGGTGCCGCAGAGCCCGGCCAGAGTGACCCGGACGAGGACGTCTCCGGGATCGAGACGGGGGGTGGCGGTCTCCTCGACCCTGAGGTCCTGCGGCCCGTACAGGACGGCAGCTCTCACGCCATCAATCTACTCGACGTCAAGCGCGGACGCTATCAGGCTGCGGAGTGACCACCGTCGAGGAACAGGGTCTGGCCCGTCATGAAGTCCGAGGCTGACGAGGCCAGGTACACAGCGAGGGGGCCAATCTCCTCCAGCCGGCCTGTGCGGCGCGCGGGCACATCGCGCACGAGCCGTTCATGGATGCGCGGGTCGGCGAAGGCCGCCTGGTTCATGTCTGTCACGAACCATCCAGGAGCGATGGCATTGACCTGGATATTGTGCCTGGCCCATTCCACCCCGAGCGCGCGCGTGAGTGCCGTCACCCCGCCCTTGCTGGCTCCGTACGCGGTGTAACCCGCCAAGCCCACCGCCCCCAGCACCGAGGCGAGGTTGATGACCTTGCCCGCGCGCTGGGCCACCAGGTACGGCGCGGCGGCGCGGCACCCATGAAAGACGCCGGTCAGGTTCACATCGACAATCTCTCGCCACTCTTCGGGTGACATCTCCGCCAACGGGATCACCTTGGCGATGCCCGAGTTGTTCACCACGACATCCAGCCGGCCGAGCTCGGCGACCGTGCGTCGCATGAGGGCCTCGACGTCCCCCCACTGGCTCACGTTCGTCGGCACCACCAGGGCGCGCCCTCCCGCGTCGACGACGGCTTGGGCGCTCTCTTCGAGATGCGGCTCAGACCGTGCGGCCAACGATACCGCCGCCCCCGCTGTGGCCAGCGCGATGGCGATGGCTCGCCCGAGGCCGCGGCTGGCGCCTGTGACCACGGCGACTTTGCCCGTGAGCGGCCCATCCCTCATGACGGCCACCCCTGGCCCCGATGGCCCGCATGACGTTGCGCCGGATCTCGTTCGCCGGGCATCACCGTACCTCCAGAAAGGCATCGGGGGGCAAGCGGACGGCCACCGCGTCGCCCGCCTGAACGCGGGCCTCTCCCCGCACGGTGGCCAGGATGCGGGTCCCGCCGGGAATTTCCAGCCGCACTTCGCTGTGATCGCCGAGATACATCACGCTGACGACCTTGGCCGCCAGCGCATCAGGCCCGGCACTTGGCAGTTCGATGCGTTCCGGACGGATGAGCACCTGCATCCCTTCGCCGACGCTGAAGGCGCGGGGCAGGCGGAGGGCGAGGCGGACCCCTCCGGCGAGCTCGAGCGTCCCCCCATCGACGGCGACCCCCTCCACCACGCTCGAGGCTCCGATGAAGTCGGCGACGAAGCGGGTGGCCGGGCGTTCGTAAATATCACGCGGGCGACCGAGCTGCTCGACACGGCCGGCTCTCATCACGGCGATGCGATCGGACAGGCCGAGAGCCTCGTGCTGGTCGTGGGTCACGAACACCGTGGTGATTCCCACGCGGCGCTGGATCTCGCGCAGCTCGGCCCGCATCTGCTCGCGGAGCTTGCGATCGAGGGCGGCCAGAGGTTCGTCGAGCAAGAGCACCCGCGGGCGAATCACGAGGGCGCGCGCGAGTGCTACCCGCTGCTGCATCCCGCCGGAGAGCTGCGCCGGTCGCGTATCCCCGACGTCGGCCAGCCTGACGAGGGCCAGCGTCTCGGCGACCCGCGCCGCGATTTCCCCCCGGGGCACGCGCCGTTCCCTCAGGCCGAAAGCGATATTGTCGGCGACCGTCATGTGAGGGAACAACGCATAGGACTGGAACACGACGCCGAGGCCCCGCTGGTACGGGGGCTGGTCGGTGACGTCCGTGCCGTCGATGAGCACGCGTCCGTGGTCGGGCGCCACGAACCCCGCGAGGACGTTGAGGGTCGTCGTCTTGCCGCAGCCCGATGGCCCGAGCAGGGAGAGAAACTCGCCCTCCTCGATGGTGAGGTCGACGTCGTCGAGTGCGCGCACGGCGCCGAAGCGCTTCGAGACGCCGTGGAGCCGGACCACACTCATGCCTCTTCCCGCTCCTCGATCTGGAACACGCGAGAGAGATTCAGGTAATGGTCGGCGAGCAGCACCGCGACCAGGGTGGCCCCGATGAAGATCACCGAGACCGCGGCCATGGTGGGATCGGTGTAGTTGACCACGTACGTGAACATGGCCACGGGGAGGATCTCGGTCACCCGGGTGGAGATGAAGAGGGAGATCACGAACTCGTTGATGGAGACGATGAGGGCGAACACGAGCGCGGCGAACAGGCCCGGCCGCAGCAGGGGCAGGGTCACCCGGCAGAACACGCGCCAGGGCGTGGCCCCCAGGCTGGCGGCCGCCCGCTCGAGCAGAGGATCGAGATTGGCGACGCTGACGCTGACCGAGCGCACCACGAACGGCAAGACGACGATGACGTGGGCCACGATGAGGACCCCACGACTGGTGATGAGACCGAGCGCGGCGGCCAGGATGAGCATCCCGAGTCCCGCCGCCACGCCGGGGATCACCAGGGGGGAGAGGAGAAGGGCGGTCCACAGGGCCTGCCGACGCACCCGTCCACGCCCGAGGGCGAGGGCGGCCGCGGTGCCCAGGGGCAGGGCCACGAGGGCACTGGCGCCGGTCACGATCACGCTGTTGAGGGCCGCCCGCTGAAATTGCGGGTACGTCAGGGCATTCACGTACCAGCGTAGCGACCAGCCCGAGGGGGGAAACGACATGATCTCGGTCGGATTGAACGAGGCGACCAGCACGATGAGCGTCGGAAGGGTCATGAAGCCCAGCAGGACCAGCACGAGTAGGCGCGCCGTCACGCCCGCACCCGCGTGAGCCAGCGGCTGGCCCCTCCCAGCAAGGCGAACGTGAGGACGAGCGCGACCGCCGCAAAGGCCGCGCTGCCCGGCCAGTTGAAGGCGTCGAGGGCCAGGTCCTTGACCACGTTGGCGATCATCTTGACTCGCCCGCCCCCCAGCAACTCCGGCGTGGCAAAGGCGCTGAAGGTCCAGGCGAACACCACGAGACAGCCCGACGTGATTCCGGGTCGGGAGAGGGGCAGAGTGACCTTCACAAACGTCCGCGCCGGTCCCGCTCCCAGACTCGCCGCGGCGCGCTCATAGGTCGGATCGATGTGGCTGATGGCAGCGGCCAGGATCAGGATCATGGTTGGCATGGAGAAGTGCACGAGCCCGATGAGAACGCCCGACGGCTCGAAGAGGAGCTTCACCGGCCAGCGCACGAAGGAGTTGCCGAGCACCAGCATCCAGGCGTAGGTGCGAACGATGGCGCCCGTGAAGAAGGGCGCGAGGGTCAGGACCAGGATGAGCGAGCGCGTGCGACGGGAGTGTGTCCGCGCCAGGGCATAGGCGATCGGGTACGAGGCGAGCAGCGTGAAGATGGTCGTCAGCGCGCTGAGGATGATGGTCTCCCCGATCACGCGCAGGTACAGGGGCGCCAGCACTCCACGGAAGTTGGCCAAGGTCAAGCCGCCCGTTCGCAGCGATCCTGGTACGAACTCGAGCACGCTGTACTGCAGGAGCGCCCCGAGCGCCGCCGCGAGGATGGCCATGGCCATCAGGGCGGGGGCCAGCAGGAGACTGCCTTTCACGGTCCGAGCAGGCCAAGAGCCCGGGCCATGCGCTCGGCGGTGATAGGCAGCGTGGTCACCCTGACCCCGGTGGCATCCGCAATGGCGTTGGCCAGCGCCGCCGCCGGTGGGCCGATGGGAGGTTCGCCGATGCCGCGGGCGCCGAAGGGACCTAACCCCTCGCCGCTCTCGAGGATGACGGGCTCGACGTCGGCAACATCCGCCGCGCTCGGGATCAGATAGGAGGCGAACGACGTCGTGAGATTGATCCCCTCCTCGAGGAGGATCTCCTCCATCAGGCCGTAGCCGAGTCCCTGGACGGCACCGCCCTGGATTTGCCCAGCTACACTCTGCGGATTGATGGCGCGGCCCACGTCGTGGGCGGCCACGTGCTTGCGTACGCGCACCTGGCCCGTCTCCAGATCCACCTCGACCTCCACCGCATGGGCCCCGAACGTGTAGTCCGGAAACACCTTCCCCTGGCCCCGCTCGAGATCGACCGGCTCGCCGGCGGGGGCGTGGTACACGCCGAGATGACTGCGCGGGACGCCGACGCGCGCGCACTGCCGCAGCACGTCGGCAAGCGGCAGCTGCCGCCCGTCGGGCGCCCAGGCGGCGTTGTCGACCAGCGTGAGCGTGGTCGGCTCGGCGCCGAGTAGCGTTGCCGCCACCCCGAGGATCTGCTCGCGCAGCTCCCGGCAGGCCTTGAGGACCGCGTTGCCCGACATGTAGAGCTGGCGGCTGGCCGTGGTGGTTCCGGCCAGCGGAGTCAGGGCGCTGTCGGAGATGTGGATCGTCACTCGCTCGAGCTCGACACCCAGGACCGCGGCGGCGATCTGACAGAGCGAGGACGCCTGGCCGCCTCCCACGTCTGGCGCGCCGCATCGGACGACAAGGCTACCGTCCATTTCGAACCCGACCCAGGCGCTCGACCAGTCGTGAAGCCACACGATCCGACCATACGGCTGGAAGTTGCTGGCCAGCCCCCGGCCGACCCGCAGGTGTGGTGCTCGAGGCCGCGAAGGCTCGCCGAGCCCAGCCCAGGCCCGGGCGGCCAGCTCGGGCAGGGCCACGTGCGTCTCGATCACTTGCCCGACCGGCAGCGTGTCTCCCCGGCGCAGCGCGTTGAGGGCGCGGATGCGCACCGGGTCGAGGCCACGAGCCCGCGCCACGCGATCGACCTGCGACTCGTAGCCGAACACCATCTGCATGGCGCCGAAGCCGCGCATGGCGCTGGTGGGCGGATTGTTTGTGTACGCCACGCGTGCATCCACGCGTACGCTGGGCACCCGGTACGGTCCGGCCGCCGTCACCGTCGAGTAGAGCAGCACCAGGGCCGAGAGGTAGGCATACGCCCCGGCGTCGGACACGAGGGTGATGTCGTGAGCGAGGATCTCGCCGGTGCTCGCCGCCGCCGTCCGATAGTGCATCAGGTACGGATGGCGCTTGGCCCGCCCGAGCAATGATTCCTGCCGGCTCCACACCATCTTCACGGGGCGCCCGGTGCGGAGGACCAGCAGACCGAGGTAGACCTCGACGGTCACGTCCTCCTTGCCTCCGAAGCCGCCGCCGAGGTACGTGCCGATGACCCGCACGCGGTTCTGGGGCACGGCCAGCACCTCGGCCACGTCCCGAAAATGCTCGATGACCTGGGTCGAGACACGGATCGTGATGACCCCGTCGGCGTCGAGCCAGGCAACGCCCGACTCCGGCTCCAGGTAGCTCGAGTCGACGAACTGCGTTCGATACTCCCCTTCCACCACGGTTGCCGCGCTGGCCAGGGCGCCCTCCACGTCGCCGCGAGTGACCCGCCAGTGCGCGAGCAAGTTGGTTCCCTCGTGCACGAGGGGCGCCCCGGGAGCGAGCGCCGCCTCGGGGTCGAAAACCCCCGGACAGGGCTCGTATTCGACCTCCACCGCCTCGGCCGCGGCTCGCGCCTGGTCTAGCGTCTCGGCGGCCACCAAGGCCACGGGCTCCCCCTGATGCCGCACTCGCTCCTCAGCGAGGATGTGCAGGCGCGCGCGCAATGGGCCGACTGCGGTCGTCTGGCCCGGGACGTCTGTCCAGAGCGTATTGCGCGGGACATCGGGGGCAGTGAGCACGACAGCGACCCCGGGCATCGCCAGGGCCCGCGTCGTGTCGAGCCGTCCGATCCGCGCAGAGGCGTACGGCGAGCGGACCACCACGGCGTGCAGCATGCCCGGCATGGCCCAATCGGCGGCATAGGCCGTGGCCGCTTGAACCTTGTCGCGCGCATCATGGCGGACGACGGACCGACCGATGATCCGCGGGACCTGGCCGAGGACCTGGGTATCCATCACCGTCGGGTTCCCATCACGAGCGGCCCGGCCGGGAAACATAGGCTTGCACGGCGTCGAGAATCTTCGTGTAGCCCGTGCAGCGACAGAGGTTGCCGGCGAGCGCCACGCGGACGTCCTCGCGGTCGGGGCGGGGGTGGCGTTCGAGAAAGGCGAGTGCGGTGAGCAGTATACCGGGCGTGCAGAAGCCGCACTGGACGGCACCGTGATCCAGGAAGGCTTGCTGGAGCGGATGGAGGTCGTCGCCGCTCTGCACGCCTCGCAAGGTCACCACCGTGTGCGCACGGACGGTCGGCGTCAAGACGAGACAGCTGGCGACCGGGCGCCCGTCGAGCAGTACAGTGCACGCGCCGCACACACCCTCGTTGCAGCCTTCCTTGGCGTCGAAGTTTCCCAAGGTGTCACGCAAGGTCTGAAGCAACGTCTCGTTCGCCGGCGCCTCGATCTGGCGAGGTCGGCCATTGAGGATGAAGTTCACGATCATGATGTGGCCAGCGCACGGCCGACCGCCTGCCCGAGCGCGCGCCGGCCCAGAACCTCGACGAGCAACGATCGATAGGCAGACGAGGCAAAGGCATCGGAGTGGGTCGGCATGGTCCCTCGCGCGACCCCGGCGGCCCGGGCCACCCATTCCGCGGTCGGCTCGTGACCGACGAGAACATCCTCCGCGCGGTGCGCGCGAAGAGGCTGAGGGCCGACGCCCGCATAGGCGAGGCGGGCCTCGTCGACGCGACCCCGCCGGTCCACCCCCACCACGACGGCCACGGCGATCACGGCAAAGTCCCCGGCGCGGCGTGCCAGTTCCTCGAGGGCGGTGCCTTTGCCCACCGTGTGCGGGACCTCGATCTCCGTGAGCAGCTCGTTCGGCTCGAGACTGGTGCTGAGATATCCCGTGAAGAACTGGGAGGCCCCGATCCGGCGCGTTCCTCCCCCGCGGCGGATCGTCAGGTGTGCGTCGAGCGCCACCATGACCAGGGGAAGCTCGGCGGCCGGATCGGCGTGGGCCAAGCTCCCGCCCACGGTGCCCAGCGAGCGCACGCGCACGTTACCGATCAGCCGGGCGGCGGCGCCGAGAAGGGGGCACGCGTGGGCGATCTCCGGCGACTCCTCGAGGATGTGGTGACGGACGAGTGCCCCCAACCTGACCGTATCGCCCTCGAGCCCGACGGCCCCGAGATCGAGCGCGTTGATATCGATGACCATTCGAGGTTTGGCCAATCGATAGTTGAGAAGGGGAACGAGGCTTTGACCACCGGCCAGCACCTTTGCGTCCGCCCCATGCCGGCTGAGCAGGGCGAGGGCTTCGTCGATTCCCCCGGGCGCGGCGTAGTCGAACGGATGCACGCGGTCCTCAGACGTCCCAGCCGCCGTCCACGGTCACCGACTGTCCGGTCATGTTGCGCGAATCATCGGAGGCCAAGAAGCAGACGGCCTCCGCGATATCCTGGGCCGTGGTGACCCGTCCGAGCGCCATCTCGCCGGCGTATTCCTGGTAGACCTGCTCCGGCGTCCACCCTCGCTTGCGGGCTTTCTCGCGACACAGCGTGTCCATGCGATCACCACTCACGATACCGGGGTGAAGCGCGTTGACGTTGATATTGTAGGGCCCTACCTCCAGGGCTACGGTGCGGGTGAAGCCGCGGAGCGCCCACTTCGACGACGAATAGGCCGCGCGGAACTTGTAGCCACGCAGGCCCGAGGTGCCGCTGATGTTGACGATCTTGCCGTAGCGCTGGGCGATCATGGTGGGGAGGACGTGCTTGGTGGGTAGGAACGTGCCTTTGAGGTTCACGGCGAGGACGGCGTCCCAATCCTTCTCGCTGATCTCCCACACGGGCGTCTCGATGGGGCCGGTGGTACCGGCCGCGTTGACCAGAATATCGAGGCGGCCTCCCCAGGTGGCCCGCACACGATGCACCAGGGCCTCCACGGCCGCCTCATCCGTCACATCGGTTGCCTGCGCGAGCGCTTGCCCCTTCTGCCCGGCGATCTCGTGCGCCAGCTGCTCGAGCGCCCCCTGTTCACGAGCAGCCAGCGCCACCCGGGCGCCGGCGTGAGCCAAGGTGAGACAGATCTCGCGACCCATGCCTTTGGCCGCTCCGGTCACGATCGCTACCCGATCCTTGAGATCCCTCATAGGTATCCTTCCTGCCGATCGTGTTCGCGCAGTTCGCGGCGACGGCCCGTCGGGGGCCCGTAGCCGCCTCCCCCACACGTCTCGACGAGGACGAGGTCGCCGCGTTGAAGTACCACGGTTTCCTTGCCCCCCACGGTGCGGGCGGCCGGACCAGGATTGAGCGTCACCTGGAACGGCACGCCGTCGCTACCGCCCAGCGCCCCCCAGGGTCTGATCACACGGCGTTCGAACATCGTGGTCAAGGTGACCTCGTTGGCCAAGACGCGATACGCCCGGCGAAACCCGAGCCCCCCCCGATACGTCCCGTCGCCGCCGGAGCCCGGCCGCAGGGCATGCTCCTCGATGAGGAGTGGATATGCCCCTTCGATCACCTCGCTCGGCGTATTCATGACGTTCGACATGTGCACCCGCAGGGCGGAGGCGCCGTCTCGGCCCGGGCCCCCGCCCTCCCCGCCCCCGTGGACTTCGTAGAGGATGGCCCAGCGGCCGTCGGGGCAGCGGGCCCCGAACAGCAAGAGCCCGGAAGTGGTCGGGCCACCCGCCACGATGTGATGGGGCAGGATCGGAGTCAGGGCTTTGAAGATGGCATCAACGACCCGCTGCGAGGTCTCGTGGTTTCCGCCGACCACGGGGCGGTCGGGGTCGGGATTGAGCACCGAGCGGGGCGGGACCATGACGCGCAAGGGCCGATAGCAGCCGTCGTTGGGGGGCACCTCGGGCGCCACCAGCGCTTTCATGGCGTAGTACACGGAGGAGCACACGATGAAGGGCGTGGTGTTCACGGGACCGATGGCCTGCGGATCGGTGTCCGCGAAGTCGAACACGGCCTGGTCGCCCTGGATGCGCACGCGCACCCGGATCCGGATGGGCCTGGCCTGCACGCCGTCGTCGTCGAGCCAGTCTTCGCCTTCCCACTCACCATCCGGCAAGGCCCGGATCGCCGCGCGCATCGCGGCCTCGGACTCTTCGTGCAGACGAACGAAGCAGGCGCGCACGGCCTCGCCGCCGTGATGGGCGCACAACTCGACCAGCCGGCGGGCTGCCACGTCGCACGCCGCGAACTGGGCGAAGAGATCCCCCTCACGCTCCTCACGCCCGCGCACGTTGGCGAGGAGGAGGTCGATCTTCTCGCGATCGGGCCCGCCCGCGCTGAAGAGCCGCACCGGCGGGATGCGCACGCCCTCCTGGTAGCACTCTCGGGCCCACGGCACATAGCTACCGGGGACGGCGCCGCCGATGTCCGCCCAGTGGGCGAGGTTGATGGCGAAGGCGATCAGCCGATTCTCGACGAAGACCGGCCGCAGCGCCTTCACGTCGGGAAGATGGTTGCCGCCGACCTCGGGAAGGTTCAGGAACCACACGTCCCCCTCGGCCAGGCGGGCGGCGGGTACTCGCTTGAGGAATTCCTTCACCGTGAAACCCATGACCCCCATATGCATGGGAATGTCACGTCCCTGCGCGATGAGCTGGCCTTCGGCATCGGTGAGGGCCGACGACAGATCGCCCGCCTCTTTCAGCAGCGGAGACCGCGCCGATCGCATGACGATGACACTCATCTCCTCGGCGATGGCATAGAGCCCGTGACGGACCACCTCGAGGGTCACCGGACTGAGGGCAGGCCCGTTCACCTCTGCTCCTCGATGATCAGGTTCCCTGACCGATCCGCGCGGCCGCGTTGCCCCGGCCACAGCACGGTGGTGGAGGATTCGTCTTCGATGATAGCTGGGCCGGCGATCGGGTGACCGACCGGCAGCCGGGCGCGATCGTAACGCAAAAGGCTCACCTCGCCCACGGGGGGAAAGTACGCGCGTTGCCGCCCGGTGGGTATCGGCTCGCCTTCCTCCGAGGCGAGGGCGGGCCATTCATCAGATGGACTGGCGACGCTCGCGAGAACTCGGAGATTCACGCACTCGATGCTCTCGCCAGTGGCGTAACCGTACAGGCGACGATGGCAGTCCTCGAAGGCAATGCGCAAGCGGGCCGGGTCGCGGTGGTAGGGGACCTGCAGCTCGTAGTTCTGTCCGCCATACCGGAGGTCGAGGCTCCGACTGACCGCCACCACGTCAGACGCGATGCCTTCCTCGCGCAGCGGGGCCACGCAGCGCTCCTCCAGCCCCTGCAGTCGCGCTTCGATCGCCTGCGGGTCCCAGGTTGCGAGGGACGCGTGACACGTCTGCACGGCGTCGTAGCGCAGGGGGGATACGAGGCAGCCGAGGGCTGAGAACGCGCCGGACTGGGCGGGCACGATCACCGTGCGCATGCCTGCGCTCCGAGCGAGGGCGCCGGCATGGACGGGACCGGCGCCGCCATACGCGATGAGTGCAAATTCCCGGAGATCGTGGCCACGCTGGACGGAGACGAGCCGGAGTGCGCGGAACATGCTCGCGTTGGCAATCGCGACCACTCCCAGGGCTGCCTCGACCGGAGACAGGCCCAAGGGGCGGCCAAGTCGAGCCAGGGCCGCCTCGGCGCGCTCACGCTGGAGGCGGATCGTTCCTCCGTAGACTCGATCGGGGTTCAGATAGCCCAGCAGCAGGTTGGCGTCCGTCACGGTTGGTTCCTGGCCGCCTCGATCATAAGCGGCCGGACCGGGCCGGGCTCCCGCGCTGCGCGGCCCGACCTTCATGGCCCCGCCGGCATCGACCGCGGCTACCGATCCGCCCCCCGCCCCGATTGACTCCACGGCGACCATGGGCAGCCGGATCGGAACGTCCCCCAGGCGACGCTCGGCGATGGTCTCGGCTGCGCCGTCGGTGATGAGACACACATCGGTCGTGGTGCCGCCCATGTCGAAGGCGACCGCGCGACGGATTCCAAGTCGGCGGGCCACCCAGGCGGCCGCCGCCACGCCGGCGGCCGGTCCCGACATGGCCATGGCGAGCGGGCGAGCCCGCGCCGCCTCGATCGACATCATGCCGCCCGCCGAGTGCAGGAGATGGATCGGGATCCTCCGGACGGCCAGCGAGGACCGAAGCTCCTCGAGGTAGCGCGCGGCCAGCGGCATGACGCTGGCGTTGAGGACGGTCGTCGATGTGCGCTCGTACTCGCGGAACTCCGCGTTGATGTCACTCGAGATCGACACGTAGGGAAACCGCTCGCGGAGCGCCGCCCACAGGGCCTGCTCGTGGGCGGGGTTGGCGTAGGCGTGGAGCAGACTCACGGCCACACTGTCGACCTCTTCCCGCGCAAGGGTGTCCACGATGGCCGCGATCTCTCCGAGGGCGAGGGGGACCATCACGCGGCCGTCGGCGGCGACCCTTTCGCTGACCTCGAGGCGGAGGTGGCGCGGGACCAGAGGTTCCGGCTTAGAGGGGAGGTGGAGCTGATAGAGGTGCGTGCGGTTCTGGCGGCCGATCTCCAGGACATCGCGAAAGCCGCGCGTGGTGACGAGGCCGACGCGCGCCCCCGCGCGTTCCACGATGGCGTTCGTCACCACCGTGGTGCCGTGGGCCAGCGAGCCAAGCCGCCCAGCCCGGGCGGCCAGGAGGGCCAGCGCCTGCGCCACTCCGTCCGCGGGGCGGTCGGGTGTGGTCGGGACCTTGGCGGGGTAGACGCGACCCGACGCCCATCCCACCACGTCCGTGAAGGTCCCGCCGACGTCGACGCCGGCGCGGACCTCGCGCGCGGGCCTCAGGGGAGAGGCCAGACGCTCACTTGGCCACGATGTTGGCGTTGAACCACTCTTTCCACGCGGCGAGGGTCTTGGCGCGCGTCTCATCATCCATGATGTAGCCGCGCTCCTTCCACTCGGCGACAGTCGAGAAGATGCCCGGCTGCCCTTTGAGCTTGGCGGGCACCATCGCCTTGAGATTGGTGGGCCCCGCCTTGAGGGTGGCGACCAGCCCCTCCTGCACATCCCTGGAGAGCGCCGTGTTGATGAACTGATAGGCGGCGTCGGCCTTCTTGGTCCCGGCCATCACGGCCATGCAGTCAATGCCCACGATGCCGCCTCGGTCGGCGGGCTGGACGACCTTGACCGAGAGCCCCTGGTCGATGAGGTGGTAGGCGTTACTGGACAGCATCACCTGCACGGGAGCTTCGCCCGTTTTCATCAAGTCCTGGCTGCGGGCGTCTGTCGAGAAGAAGGCGGCCACGTTCGGCTTGAGGCGCTTCAACCGCTCCTGCCCCTTCTGCCATTCGATCTCGTTGCCCCCCTCCAGCAGCGCGCTGATCACGATGATGTGGGAGGGATCGAAATCGGGCATGCCGATCTTGCCTTTGAACCGGGGATCCCACAGATCGCCCCACTTGGTGATCTCGGGACCGCCGATCAGATCAGGCCGGTAGGCGATCGTGTACACGTACGACCAGACACCCAGGTGGGCCTCGCTGCGGACAGCCTCGCGGGCGAGATCGGTGGCGCTGGGGATCTTGCCCAGATCGAGCTTCTGGAAGAGCCCGTCAGACATGTAGAGGCGACCGACGTGCGACGTGGTGAAGGTCAGGTCGACGAGTGGGGAGGCCTTGGAGACGCGCGCCTTGGCCAGCCGATCGAGGGTGCCTCCCACTTCGAACTCGACGGGGATGCCCGTCTTGGCCGTGAAGGGCTTGGCGATGACCCGGTCGATCGTGTCCTTCCAGCTGCCACCCCACGAGCTGATGACCAGCGGCTCGGCCGCGCGGACCTGCGACGCGGGCAATAGGGCGAGGGTGCTCAGACCCGAAATGAACGCTCGCCTGCGCATTGATGGCTCCTTGTGGCCCTCGCGGCATTGCGATGAGGCGGGATGATCGCGGACTGTAACGCAGCTCATGGGCCGACGCAAGCCACCGTGACCTCTGACGCGTCGCAATAATGATGCTTGCCCATGATAACGCGCCGCGTTATCATGGCGTCCATGGAACGCCACGCGAAACAGCGCCAGCGCGACGCGGGACAAACACGGGCAAGGCAGACGAAGGAGGAACCAGTGATGCAACCGTCGACTCCCCATGAGATGTATACGCAGTTCGCCGGCAAGACAGTCGAGGCGGTCACCCTGTGGGCGGAAGCCAATCAGCGCATGCTGAAAGAGCTCGCGGACTTCACGTCGGGGACGGCCAAGGAGGGTGCGCGACTCTATGCCGAGATCCAGCAGAACGCGATGAAGATGTTCGGCGAGATGCCGTCCTCCCTCCCTTGGGCGCCGGGCGCATGGCAGGAGGGCTACCAGAGGACCGTCAAGCTCTTCGAAGGCAACATCCAGGCGGTGAGTCGCTCGGCCGAACGGGTGCAGGCATCGGCAGAACAGGCGGGCAAGGGCATCCAGGAGGCGTTCGCCACCATCGGCGAGAAGATGAAAAGCCTGTAAGCATCCGACGAACCCGCTATTTCGATTCGCCTTTGCGCCTCTCGAGGCGCTCCTCGAGGGCGCGCAGCCGTTCGCGGAGCACAGCGACCTCGTCGCGGAGCTTGTCCGCCTCCCGCGGCTTCTCGATCGTGTCGGGCTCGGACCGGCCTTCGGGGCGCGGCACCATGGCCGCCCAGCCGGCGCGTGAGGCCCATTCGCGAAATACTCGGTCCATTTCGCGCTGGCTCGTGGTGACGTTCTCCAGGCTCGACCGGAGGGAGCGCTGGATGAAGTCCTGCCACGCCTCACCGTGTTTGATGAGTTGGTGGAGGAAGGCGGTGGGGAGGTTCCCGCGGTGATTTCGCTCGGCTTCGAGAATGATCTGGGTGAGGGTGACCGAGGTGAGGTCCTCGCCGGAGACGGCATCGACGACGGAGATCTCTTTGCCCGATCGGATCATTTCCTCGATCTCGTCCAGAGTGACGTAGCGGCTCTCCTGAGTGTCGTACAGCTTGCGATTCGAGTAGCGCTTGATGACGTACACCATCATCTCCTCGGCTGGGCGCCCGCTCACCGTCGCGCCGAGTCTAACACCACGCGTCAAGGGCGACAAGGGCACGCATGCTACACTCACGCGGCGGCGCTGTACCCAGGAGGCTCAGCAGAATGAAATTGCTCGGTCGAACCGCTCTGGTCACGGGGGGCTCGCGCGGAATCGGGCGGGCCATCGCGCTGGCCCTCGCCGAAGAGGGGGCTGACGTCGCCATCAACTACGTGTCCAGTGAGAAGGCGGCCCGCGAAGTGGCGGAAGCCGTCCAGAAAATGGGCCGGCGAGCGCTCCTCGCCCAGGCCGATGTCGCCGACTATCCCGAAACCTTCCGGATGGCGCAGCTCGTCCTGCAGGAGTTCGGGCACCTCGACATCCTCGTCAACAACGCCGGGATCAACTCCGACAAGACGTTCGTCAAGATGGATCACGCGTCGTGGCGCAAGGTCCTCGCCATCAACCTGGATGGGGTCTTCAACTGCACGAAGGTCTTCATCGATCAGATGCTCACGCAGAACTACGGCCGCGTGGTCAACATCACCTCGGTCATTGGCCAGATCGGGAACTTTGGTCAGGCGAACTATGCCGCCTCCAAGGCTGGAGTGGCCGCCTTCACCAAGTCCCTCGCCAAGGAATTGGCGGGTAAGGGCGTGACCGTGAACGCGGTCGCCCCGGGCTTCATCGAGACCGAGATGGTGGAAGGCATCCCCGAGCGTGTCCGCAACAGGCTCCTCGATCAGATTCCCCTCAAGCGCTTCGGCCGAGCGGACGAGGTGGGCCGGTCCGTCATCTTCATCGTGTCCTCGGACGGGGACTACATCACGGGCGCCGAGCTGTCCATCAACGGCGGCCTGCTGATGTGAGAGCCGCGGCTAGGTGCGACCCTCCCGGATCCCGAGCATGGCGAGACCGAGCGTCCCCCAGAAGCCGACCACCTCGGTGGCCCACCTCCAGGGCTGAACGGCGAGCGCGGCCAGCGGCACGACCTCACGGTCGACCTCCCTCTCGTACGCGACCGCGCTCCGCGAGGGCATCACCCAGGCCTCCCCGGTGAGCACCTCTTCGTCTCGCTGATTCGTACACGAGGTCAGCAGGCGCAGCCGGTTGCGCTCCCCCAGGACCTCCGCCACTTCCACCCGGGCCGTGATGGTGTCGCCGAACAGCACGGGCTTCACGAACTTGAGGCTCTGTGACAGGTAGATGGCCCCTGGTCCCGGAAGCTGGGTGCCGATGACGGCGGAGATGAGGCCGGCCGTAAAGATGCCCGGCGCGATCGGCTCCTTGAAGACGGTGGTGGCCGCATAGGCCGGATCGTTGTGAAGGGGGTTACGGTCTCCCACCGCATCCACGAAGCGAGCGACATCCGCCTCGGTCACCGTGCGCGTGATCCGCGCCGCCTCTCCGGGTACGAGATCAGCGATGGTCTTGCCGATCACCGCGTGGTCCCGCCGGCGGCGGGTGGCCGCGGTGTCGACTCCAGGCGGCGGCCCAGGGCCGCGATGGCGTCCTCCAGGTGTTCCAGACGCTCCTCCAGCTCGACGATCTGTTTGGCCACCGAGGCGACCTGCGTCCGCGAGGGTAGATTGAGCGCCTGCAGCCCCGTCTCCACCGCCTGGTCGGCGGCGCGCTTGGCCGGCCCCTGCGCCGACAGCCACTGGTCCAGCGTTTTCCCCATCATCTGGGCGAAGGCGTCCGTGTTCATGGCCTGGCTGAGCGCCTTCGACCACGCCTCGATGGACTGATCGAGGAACTGTTTCCACTGCGTCATGAGGTCGGGCGTGACCGGCGTCTGGGCGAACAGCCGAGCCCACTGGGCAAGTCCCCCCTCGAACATGGGCTTCCACCAGAAGCCGGCAGGATCGGCGCCCGGCGCGGGTGTCTTGGCGAGAAGCTGGGTCCACGACGCGGCGCCCTCTTCGAGCTGCTTCTTCCACAACTCGAACAACTGCTGAGATGACGGGATCTCGGTCATGGCCCTTTCCCCTAGGAGTGGGCGGCCAGCCAGCCTGAGACCTGCGGCCAGCAGTGTAGGGACGCCCCCCGCCCGGCGATGAGCGAGATGTGCCCGCCCGGCAGCTCCACGTACTGCTTGTCGCGGCTCGCCACCACATCAACGAGCGCTCGCACACAGGCCGGCGGCGCGATGTAGTCTTCCTTGGCGCCCACCACGAAGAGGGGACAGGTGATGGCTTCCAAGCGGACGGGACGCCCGCCGAACACGAGCTCCCCTCGGTACAGCTTGTTGTCCTGATAGAAGTCCCGGACCCACTGCCGGAAGAATTCGCCCGGGAAGGCCACGTACTCGTTGGCCCACTTGTTGAGCGCGTTGAAGCCCTCCACATACTTATCGTTCCACAGATTCCACCACAGGTTGAGGTTGGTGGAGAGATCCATGGTCGGCTTGATCAGCTTGAAGCCGGCCTTCACCAGATCGGCGGGCACGGCGCCGAGGGTGTCGACGAAGCGGTCGACGTTGAAGTATTTCTTGTCGAGCCAAAGCCCGAAGAGCCCGACCTTGGAAAAGTCGAAGGGGCCCGCCATGTTGATGAAGTTGCGGACCGGCGTCTCCGGATAGGCGGCCACGAAGGAGGCGGAGATGGGAGCGCCCATGCAGTAGCCGAGGATGGACAGTTCGCGTGCTCCCGAGACCTCGAGCACCTTGCGCGCCATGCGCGGCAGGATCTTGCTCACGCACTCCTCGACCGAGAGCTCGTTGTCCTCGGGACCGAAGACGCCCCAGTCGAGGAGGAAAAAGTCGAAGCCCTCCTTCGTCATGTGTTCCACGAAGCTCCCGCCCGGGAGGAGGTCGAAGATGTAGGGCCGGCTGATCCCGAGATTCGGCACGAAGAGCACTGGGGTCGGGTGGGACCGCCGGGAGGCATAGCGGTAGAGGCGCGCCTTGTTCCGCTTGTAGACCTCCTCGCGGGGTGTCTGGCCGACGGGGGGATTGGTGGGATGGACCACCATCTCGGTCAGGTTCTGCACCCGCTTGAGGTTGCGCTGAAATTCGTCCTGCCACTGCTTCATCACCTCGACCGGCACCGGTCCCTCCCCACTCAGATAACCGTGGGCGAAGCGCTCCACCACGTCCGCGAACCGCTCCTGGGCCATCAGCGGATCCTTCCTCGCCGCGCCGTCACACCGAGAACAGCGAGCCCAGTTTCATGGCCAGCCCCATGTCGCCCTTGACCTTGAGCTTTCCCGACATGAAGAGCATCTGGCCAGACTGTTTGCCGGCGATCATGTCGAGCCAGTCCTGGGCCCCGATCTGCAGGGTGAGGTTGGGATTGGCGGCGGCTCCCTCCTCGACCGCGCAGGCGCCGTCCTTGATCACGGCGTGCCAGGTGCCGCCCCCGGCCCCGCTCACGTCGTACTGGATGGTGGCGGTGGTCCCGGCCGCCTTGTCGGCGCGTAACTTGGTGGGCATCGCCTCGAACGTTTCCTTGACCGTCGGCATCGCACTCCTCCTCTCTCTCGAGCATCTCACGACCCGCCCCCACGGGCTGGCCTTTGCACGACGACCGTCCCGGGGTGCCGCGTCGCCTTAGAACGTGAACAGGTCCATGCCTCCCGTCACCGTCACCACCGCCCCCGTGATGTAGCGCGCGCGTTCCGAGCACAGAAAGGCGACGGCATGGGCCACATCCTCCGGCGCCCCCTCCCGCTGCATGGCGACCCGCTTGACCATCCGGTCGTACATGGGACTCAGGCTGGCGTTGGGACCGATGATGCCCGGCGCCACCACATTCGCCGTCACGTTGTACCGTGCGCCCTCGAGGGCCACCGACCTGGCGAAGCCGACTACCCCCATCTTCGTGGTGGCGTAGGCGACCTGTCCGAAGCCGCCCATGAGCCCGGCGATGGAGGCCATGCACACGATGCGCCCCCAGCGGCGCTCGCGCAGTCCGGGGAAGACGGCCTTGGTCACATTGTACGTGCCGGTAAGATTGACGGCGAGATTCAGCTCCCAGTCCGCGTCCTGCATGTCTTTGAGCTGTCCCAGCGTGTAGATGATCCCGGCGTTGTTGACGCAGATGCCGACCGGTCCCAAGTCGCGCTCGATCTGCCCGACCGCCGACGCCACCTGGGACGCGTCCCGAATGTCGCACGCGTAACCGCGCGCCCGCCCTCCGGCCGCCCGGATGCCGGCCGCGGTCTCGGCGGCGCCGTCCGCGTTGAGATCGATGATGGCCACCGGACACCCTTCGGCGGCCAGAACCTCGGCATCGGCCTTGCCCAGGCTGCGGGCACCGCCGGTGACGATGGCCACCCGGTCGCGGATCTCCAGGTCCACCGCTACCGGCCCCGAAACTCGGGCGTGCGCTTGGCAAGGAAGGCCTGGATGCCCTCGGCGGCATCTTCGGTGCTTAGGGATTTCAGGAAGGCGCGCACCTCGACGTCGAGCCCCTTCTCGATGGGCGCGTCGAGACCTTCGTCGACCGCCTCGATGATGAGGCGGGTGGCGATGGGCGGCCGCGTCGCGAGCTGGCGCGCCAGGGCGCGGGCGTCGTCGAGCGTCTCGCCCTCCTTGCACAGGCGATTGACGAGGCCGAGGGCGAGGCACTCGGGCGCGGGAATCTGCGTCCCGAGGATCAGGTACTCGAGCGCCTTGGTGCGACCGATGAGGCGGGGCAGACGTTGCGTACCACCGTAGCCGGGGATGATACCAAGGTTGGATTCCGTCTGGCCCATGCGCGCCCCTTCCTTGAGCAGACGGAAATGGCAGGCCATGGCCATCTCACAGCCACCACCGAGAGCATGGCCGTTGAGGGCGGCGATGATGGGCTTCGGGAAGCGCTCGATCCGCCGCAGCACGCCCGTCCCGAACCGCACGAAGCTCTCCACCTCGCCACCCGAGAAGGCAGAGCCGAGGTCGGCGCCGGCGCAGAAGATCCGGTCACCCGCGCCCGTGATGATGATGGCCCGAATACCGTCGTCCTGCAGGTAGCCATCCAGGGCCGTGTTCAGCTCGCGCATCAGCAGCTCACTGATGGCATTGGCGGGCGGGCGATTGAGCGTGATGATGCCGACGTGTTCCTCGCTGGTCACGATCAGGGTCTCATACGCCATGCGCAGCGACTCCTTGCAGAAAGATCGCGGCCACCGCCGCCGACGCATCGGTGAGACGATAGGTGCGCTTACCGAGGACCCAGGACGTCGCGAGCTGGTCCATGGCCCCGAATAGCATCTTGGTGGCCACCTTGACGGGCACGTCACGACGGAACTGGCCGGCCGCAATGCCGTCCTCCAGAATGGAGGTGATCAGCGCAAAGTAGGCCGACACCTCGTGGGCTGAGGCACCCCGGAAGAACTTATGCCCCTGCCGCAGCTCCACCTGGACGACTTCGGCCAACTCCGGATTCCGCTCGAGCACCGCGAAGTGCAGGGCAACGAGCCGCCCGATCTTGGCCACGGCATCGGCCTCGGCGGCGATCTCACGCCGGGCGTGCGCCACCCACTCGGCCATCTTCTCCCGAAAGAGGGTGACGAGAATCTCGTCCTTGGTCTTGAAGTAGAGGTAGATCGTTCCGCTCGCGATGCCCGCCTCGCGCGCGATGTCGGAGACCCGCGAATTGTAGTAGCCGTTGCGAGCGAACACGCGGATCGCGGCGTCGACGATGGCCTGGGGTTTCTCGGGATCGCGCATCGGCGGTGAATGAACCGCCAGTCATCATACGGATGCGCACCACCCCTGTCAACGCCGGCCACTCAGACTTTGAAGTAACGGGACTCCGGGTGGTGGAACACGAGGGCCGATACCGATGCTTCGGGGTCCATCATGTAGCCTTCGGTGAGGGCGATCCCGATCTGCTCCGGTCGCAAGAGCTTCCACAGCCTTCCCTGGTCGGCCAGATCCGGGCAGGCTGGGTAGCCGAAGGAGACCCGGACGCCCCGGTAACGGCCCTTGAGCCGGTCGGCGATGGTCGTGTCGGGCGGATCGGGGAACCCCCACAACGTTCGCAAGCGAGTGTGCAGCATCTCGGCGAGCGCCTCCGCCGACTCGATGGCCAGGGCCTGCAGGGCGTGGGAACGCAGGTAGTGGCCGCGATCCTTGAGCAGGCCTGCCTGCTCTCGCACCCCTTCCCCGCACGTCACCGCGAACAAGGCCACGTAGTCGTCGACATCGTCGCGCACGAAGTCGGCGAGACACAGCCGGTCCCCCGCCGATTGGCGCGGAAATTCGAAGCGGGCGATCTCCCCGCCCGTCCCGTCCAGAACGCGCACACAGTCACCCGCTGCCCTGACCCGGAACCAGCGATACATCGCGTGGGCCCGCAACCACCCTTCGGCCGCCGCCTCGGTCTGCAGGGCCTCCACCGCCTCTCGCAGCTCGAGGGCGCGCGGGTCTTCATCCTCGAAGAGTCGGCTGACCAAGCCACGCAAGCCGAGGTGCTTGCCGTACAGCATCTGGAGGTTCACGTACGGGTAGATGTGCGCCAGCGGGACATCGCGCAGGATGTGCGGGTCTAGATCCGGGGGAACTATTACGGGCGAGCGCGACACCCGCGTCGGAGGAGGTACATCCACCCGCGGTGCGAGGGCGACGGGGGCGGAGGGGCTCGGCACGTCGGCGAGGGCAGCTTGCTCGCGGCGGATTCGCTCGATCAATTCGGCCCGCGTGGCGGACGCCGAGAGGCGATTGGCCAACTCGAGGCCGTCCATGGCATCGCGTGCATACAGGGTCACGCCCGCGTACTGCGGCGCGATTTGCGTGGCCGTGAACTTCTTGGTGAGGGCGGCCCCCCCCACCAGCAACGGGATGTCGATGCCGGCCGCCCTGAGGTCCTGGGCGGTCACCACCATCTGGTGGGCCGACTTGACGAGGAGCCCCGAGAGGCCGACGGCATCTGGCCGGTGCGTGTGGCAGGCGGCGATCAGCTCCTCGGGCGGGACCTTGATGCCGAGATTGACGATCCGGTAGCCATTGTTGGCGAAGATGATCTCGACCAGGTTCTTGCCGATGTCGTGGACATCGCCCTTGACGGTGGCCAGAATGATGGTGCCCCGTGTGGCCGAGCCCGCTTTCTCCAGGTAGGGCTCGAGATGGGCCACCGCCACCTTCATGGCCTCCGCCGACTGAAGCACCTCGGCCACGATGAGCTGGTTATCGTTGAAGAGACGTCCCACCTCGTCCATGCCGCGCATGAGGGGCCCGTTGATGATGTCGAGGGCGGGGGCCTCCTTCAGCTTGAGGTCGAGATCTGCCAGGAGGCCGTCGCGCGAGCCGTCGACGATGTACCGCGCCAGGCGCTCGTCGAGCGAGAGCGCGCTGGCCGGGGCGACCCTCTGTGTCCGCTCCCGGAACTGAGTCGCGAATGCCGCTACGGGATCACGGCCTCTGGCGAAGATCAGGTCCTCGGCGAGCCCGCGCTCCTCGGCGGAGATGGACGCGTAGCGTTCGAGCCGCTCCGTGTTGACGATGGCGTAATCCAGTCCCGCTTTCGTGCAGTGGTAGAGGAACACCGAGTTCAGGATCTCGCGGCCGGCGAGCGGCAGTCCAAACGAGACGTTGGAGATGCCCAGAATGATCCGGCACTCCGGGAAGCGGGCTTTGATGGCGCGTACGCCTTCGATGGTTTCTTCTGCCGATCCCACGTAGTTGACATCTCCGGTGCCGACCGGGAAGACGAGCGGATCGAAGATGAGGTCCCGGGCCTCCAGCCCGTAGCGCCGGGTCAAGAGCCCGTACGCCCGCTCGGCCACGGCCAGCTTGCGTTGCCGGGAGACCGCCATGCCTTGCTGCTTGTCCTCGTCGATGCAACCGACTACCACCGCCGCCCCGTACTCCTTGAGGAGGGGGGCGACCCGGGCGAAGCGCTCCTCACCATCCTCGAGGTTGATGGAATTGACGATGGCCTTGCCCTGACAATGCCGCAGCGCCAGCTCGATCACTCGGGCATCCGTCGAGTCGATCATGAGCGGGACCTTCACACGCCGAGTGAGCTGGGTCATGAGGCGGTCCATGTCGGCCGCCTCATCACGGTCCGGATTGGCCAGGCATACGTCGAGCACCTGAGCTCCGGCCTTGACCTGGGCGCGGCCGACTTCCGCCGCGTCCTCGAATCGCTCGGCGACGACCAGTTCCTTGAAGCGCCGCGAGCCGATGACGTTGGTGCGCTCACCCACGAAGAGGGGCCTGTTGTCGTCGACCGGATAGAGCACGTCGACACCGCTCACGGCCGCCGGCAGGGTGCGCAGCGGGCGTCGGGGCGCACGGCCCCGCACGATCTCCGCGATGGCCCGGATGTGCGCCGGGGTCGTTCCGCAGCACCCACCGACCAGGTTGACCCAACCCTCTTCCACGAAGCGGCGCAGTTTGAGGGCGAGGCTCTGAGGGGTCTCGCCATATTGACCACGCTCGTCAGGAAGGCCTGCGTTCGGATACACGCTGACGAACGCGGGTACAAGCCCTGCCAGTGACCGGAGATGGTCCGTCATGAACTCGGGCCCCGTCGCACAATTGAGGCCGATCGAGAGGGGGCTCAGGTGTTCAACGGAGACCGCGAAGGCCTCCACGCCCTGCCCGGCCAGCATGGATCCCATCGGCTCGATCGTCGCGCTGAGCATGAGCGGCAGCGCGACCCCGGCCTTCTGCATGGCCTGCCGCACCCCGAGGCCTCCCGCCTTGACGTTCAAGGTGTCCTGGGAGGTTTCGAGCAGGATCGCGTCGACCCCGCCCTCGATGAGGGCCGCTGCTTGGAGGGCGTAGCCGGCCTTGACCTCGTCGAAGCCGATGTTCCGCGTGACCGAGATCGACCGTGTCGACGGACCGAGGGCACCCACGACGAGACCGGCGCCTGCCACCTCGCGCGCGAGCCTGGCACCGGCTCGCGTGATCTCGTAGGCTCGATCAGCCAGGCCGTACTCCGCCAGGACCCAGGGCGCACACCCGAACGTGTTCGTCGAGATGAGGTCGGCGCCGGCGTCCAGGTACGCGCGGTGGACGCGCCGAATCACATCCGGGCGGGTCAGGTTGAGATGCTCGTTGCAGCCCTCGAGCGCCACCCCACCGAAATCTGCCGCAGCGAGGCCCTCGCTCTGGATCATGGTGCCCATCGCGCCGTCCAGCACCAAGATGCGGCGGCCGAGCTCGTCTTGGATGCGATCGATTTGCGACGTCATATCCTATGGAGCATGCAGGAAATTTCGGTGCCAATCGAGCCGTAACCGTGTCTACCCAGGAGAGCTCCTCTTCGGTCCTCTCTACACCCTATAATGTGACATCTTCGTCCTAGTTGAGCCAGAATACTGCCGGTGAGAACCGGGAAGCGTCCAGCGCCGGTTGTCTGGAGTGGCGCCCCCATCGGGCCGATGGCAGGGTACGGCTCGGTGACCCTGGATGCGATCGCTCGAGTCGCTCCTGCGCCGTCCGGACGAGCACCCGCGGGGCAGCCTCGACAGAGGGCGGTGCCCGATGTAACGCGAAATCGGACGGGATTGGGTACAACACTGGACACGAGGGTCACGAATCGTTTCCAAAGCGTCCCGACCTTGGCCCGCGAATGCTGTTCTTACAGAACTCGCGCCCAAAGTCCTGGCCCCCGCCGAGCCCGCCTCATCGATTGGCACACTGCTTGTAAGCAGTATGGTCGCCGTCAAGACGGCAACCTTGGGGCCGCGGCGAGGACAACGAATGGCAGGGAATGACCCGAACTTCTCCGAAGACCTGATCAAGCGGGGCGACGGCAGCAGCACCTCGCTCCTGAAGTCATTTGCGGCCGACGAGGTGGAGCGCGCCGTGACTCGCGTGCTGGAACGGGTGACCCTCGGCCAGGAAGTCGAGCGGCTCCGCGCCCAGCTCACCGTCGAGGGCCGCAAGCGCCGCCCTACCCAGATGGACTACGAATGGCCTTTCATGAACAGCGTGCGCATGCGTGGCGTGAAGGAGATGATCGACCGAGTGGCCGGAACCGACGCCACCGTCCTCGTGTGGGGCGAAAGCGGAGTCGGAAAGGAACTCGTGACGCGCGCCATCCACGACAAGTCCCCCCGCCGCGACCACCCGTTCGTCAAGGTGAACTGTGCGGCCCTTCCCCTCGAGTTGTTGGAGAGCGAGCTGTTCGGCTATGAGCGCGGCGCCTTCACGGGCGCCCATCGCCAGAAGCCCGGCAAGTTCGAGCTGGCCAACACCGGGACCATCTTCCTGGATGAGATCGGCGAGATGCCCATGCCAGTCCAGGCGAAGCTGCTCCAGGTGCTGCAAGACCGTGAGTTCTCGCGACTGGGCAGCCAGAGCGACATCCGGGTGGACGTGAGGGTCATCGCGGCCACCAACAAGGACCTGGCGCGGCTCGTCCAGCAAGGCCACTTCCGTGAAGATCTCTACTACCGACTCAATGTCCTCAACATCCACGTTCCCCCTCTCCGTGAACGGCAAGAGGAGATTCCGGTCCTCGTTGAGTATTTCCTCGACCAGTATTCGCGCGAGTACGGGCGGCCCCGTCAGGAAGTGGCGGCGGAGACCATGCACCTGTTCATGGACCACAGCTGGCGGGGCAACGTACGCGAGCTGGAAAACGTGATCAAGCGAATCGTGGCGCTCGGCACCGAGAATCAGGTCGTCCAGGAGCTGGCGCGGCGAGCCCCGGATCCGCCAGACGCGCCGGCGCTGACCGCCGCCGCGGTCTCCCCGGTGGCGATCGGGAGCGCCGGCCCTCCCACCCGGCGCTGGGACGAGAGTCTCGGACTGCGTGAGATCGCCCGGCGGGCGGCGCGTGAGGCGGAAGAGGTGGCGCTGAAGGAGGTCCTCGACCGTGTCCGCTGGCATCGGGTCGAGGCGGCCCGCCGTCTCAAGGTCAGCTACAAGACGCTGCTGCGCAAGATGCAGGAGTGCGGACTTGGCAACTGAGCAGCCGATGGACCCGCGCGCATCGTTGCACGACCGCATCGCGACGACGGCGGCTCGGATCGGCGTCCTCGGCCTCGGCTACGTTGGGTTGACTGAAGCCATGGAGCTGGCCCGGGCCGGGTTCCCCGTGACCGGCTTCGACATCGACGGTGAACGCGTTCGGGCGGTGCAGGCGGGCCGATCTTATCTGGTCGATATCACCGACGAGGATTTGGCCCATGTCGTTCGGGCCGGTACCCTCCAGGCCACTGACGACTTCAGCCGCCTCGGGGAGCAGGATGTCCTGCTGATCTGTGTCCCGACCCCGCTCGGAAAGAGCAAGGCTCCGGATCTGTCATACATCGTCAGCGCGGTCGATGCCATCCGGCCTCGACTTCGCAGAGGCCAGCTGGTGGTCCTGGAGAGCACCACCTACCCGGGCACCACGACCGAGGTGGTCATGCCCGCCCTGGAGGCGACCGGGCTACGGGCGGGCGTGGACTTTCACCTGTGCTTCTCGCCGGAGCGGATCAATCCCGGCGACAAGGTCCATCCGCCCTCGACCATTCCGCGGGTGGTCGGTGGGGTCAGCGCGGCCTGTACGGAGTTGGCCAGCCGTCTGTTGCGCCGGATCGCCCCCGACGTGATCGCGGTCTCTACCCCACAAGCGGCCGAGATGGTCAAGCTTCTGGAGAATACCTTCCGCGCCGTGAACATCGGCCTCGTGAACGAACTGGCCCTCATGTGCCGGTCCTTCGGTATCGACGTATGGGAGGTGATCGATGCCGCCGCCAGCAAGCCGTTCGGGTTCATGGCCTTCTACCCTGGCCCCGGACTCGGCGGGCACTGTATTCCCATTGATCCGCTCTACCTGTCGTGGAAGGCGCGGGTAACCGGCTTCGATCCGCGCTTCATCGAGCTGGCCCATCAGGTGAACAGCACGATGCCGCGCGTGGTGGTGTCCGTGATCACCGAGACCCTGAACCGTCGCCGCAAGAGCGTCAACGGATCGCGGGTGCTCGTCCTCGGGGTGAGCTACAAGCGGGACGTGAACGACGCGCGCGAGTCACCGGCCATCGACATCATTCACGAGCTCGAAAAGCGTGAGGCTCTGGTGGAGTACCACGATCCCTACGTGCCCCAACTGGAGGTCTCGGGACGAATCATGACCTCGGTGACCCTCCACGACCACCGTCTGAAGGGGGCGGACTGTGTGGTGATTGCCACCGACCACGGCTGCGTCGACTACAAGCGGGTAGTCGACCTCGCTCCCCTCGTGGTCGACACGCGCAACGTGACCCGCGGGGTGGCGCCCTACCGGGATAACGTCGTCAAACTCTGAGGGGTCGGATGGTAGATGACCCGCCGAACGTGGACCAAGGGGCGCCGCGGGCCCGGCGGGGCGGCCGCGTCCGCCCCTGGGCGAGCCCCAAGCGGGTCCTGGTCGTCAACGATCACTTCGAGGTGCGCAGTGTCATCACGGAGTTCCTGCGTCGGCGGGGGCTCATCGCCATCCCCGTGCGAGACGCCGCCAGCGCCCGGGTCGTATGCGAGCGGATTGAGCTGGATCTCATCCTGCTACACGCGGTGGTGCTCGATCTGGCCGAGACGGCGTTCATCCGCCAGGTCAAGCTGCTGCGACCAGCCCCCCCCATCGTGGTGGTGGCCGCCGTCAAGACTCCAGAGCTGGAGCGCGACTGTCGGGCGCTCACCATCGACGAGATTCTGGTCAAACCCATCGCGCTGCGGCCGCTGGAGCGCGTGATTTCACGCCTCCTGAAGACCCGCGAGACCCCCTCCGCCTAGCGCGCGAGATCACGGTCTCGATCGGACGATCGGGACCCGATCGGTGTTTCTCCTGACGCCAATCCAAGTCGTGCTGCTTCATCCTGGTGAGCAGGGGCTTGGAGCGAAGGCGGAGTGTCGACTCCGCGTCAGGAATTGGGGTCCTGGAGGAGTTCGTCTACTACTCGGACCAGTGCGTCGAGGTCAAGGGGCTTGGTCATTGTCCGGATCGCACCGAAGAGGCGGGCGTGCTTGAGGAACTGCAAATCTCCAAGCTGACCGCCGCCCGATAGGGCGATCACCTTGAGGCCAGGTTCGTTACGAAGACGCCAGATGACTTCGAGCCCGTCGATCTCCGGGAGAAAAATGTCCGTGATCACAAGGTCGGGATGGTGCTCGGCGATGAGCCGAAGGCCCACGCGACCGTCGGCGGCGGCCATGACCTGGTGCCCGTGGTGGGAGAGCACCTCGGTGAGCAGGGCCACGATCTGGTGATCGTCGTCGATCAGAACGATCCTAGCCAAGGAGATGGTGGACGATACTGGACTCGAACCAGTGACCTCTGCCATGTGAGGGCAGCGCTCTAACCAGCTGAGCTAATCGTCCGTGCCGTGATTCTACATGCTTACAGTACGGTTTTTCCAGTCCGGCAATGTGCGGGGCTCATCGGGAGCGGGGGTGCGGGGGGCCCGGTTTCGGGAGGGTGCATGTTGCCGGCCTCCCCCTCGGCTACACTCAGGGAGCCGCGAGGCAGATCGCTGAGAAGGAGGCCCTCATGACATCGATTCGTGTGTCGCTGACGATCCTGTGTGCCCTGAGCCTTGCTTTCGCGTTCCCCGTCAACGCCCAGTGCCCGTCGTTGTGCACGGGCAACGGCAACACCGCCTTGGGGAACACCGCCCTCCTCAACAACACCACGGGCTTCGGCAACACCGCCCTGGGGGCCGGCGCCCTCTTCTTCAACACCACAGGCAGCGGCAACACCGCCGTGGGGGTCAACGCGCTCTCCGGCGACTTCAGCACGGGCAACGCCAACACCGCCTTGGGGCAATTCACTCTCATTAACAACACCAAGGGCAACGGCAATACCGCCTTGGGAAGCCAAGCCCTCGCCCGAAATACCACGGGCTCTTCGAACACCGCCCTTGGGGTCGAGGCCGGATCCTTTCTGACGACGGGGAGTCACAACATCCACATCGGCAACCAGGGCGACGCCGCCGATGACGCCCTGATCCGCATCGGTATCGCGGGCACCCAGACGAGGACCTTCATCGCCGGGATCTTCGGCGCGACGGTGCTCGACAGGGCGCAGACTGTTGAGGTGGACCCCAATGGACAGCTCGGGACCGCGATCTCCTCGCGTCGCGTGAAGGACGACATCCGCGCCATGGAAGAGGCGAGCGGGGGGCTGTTCAAGCTTCGTCCCGTCACCTTCCGCTACAAAGCGGAGCCCGCCACTGGTCCGCGCCCGCTGGAGTACGGGTTGATCGCCGAGGAGGTGGCCGAGATCTACCCCGAATTGGTGGTGCTCGACAAGGATGGGCAGCCCGCGGGCGTGCGCTACCACGTGCTGCCCGCGATGCTCCTGAATGAGGTGCAGAAGCAACACGCCCAACTCCGGGAGCAGACCGCCCGCCTGGACGCCCAGCAGCGGGAGATCGACGAACTGCGGGCGCAGGTGCGGACCCTCGTCGGCGCGAAGGCGGCCGTGCGGGAGTGAGTCGTGGCCGCTAGGCGCGGAAGAGGACGGTGCGGCCACGGCACCGCCAACCGATCATTTCCGCCTGGCCTGCTTCTTGGCCGCCGCCGATCGCGCTACGATGGCGCTCGATATGACGCGGGGCCTGTTCCTCACCACGACTCTGACCAATTCTCGGAGGCCGCGACTCAGGCGGCTGGCGTTCAGGGACAGGGGTCCTCGATGACCGTAGGACCCGAGCGGATCTGCGTCGCATGAGAGCCGTGGGCGCCGCCGCTGCCATCACCATGGGCGCCGTCGCGACCTGGGTCGGGTACGCCTGGGTTCCGCACCTGACCCCCCGCGGCCGCCTGCGGCGGGGACCCGCGTCGACCTCCCGTGTCGCCCTGACGTTCGACGATGGCCCGGACGTTCAGTGGACGCCCCTGGTCCTCGACATTCTGGCCAAACTGGGGGTGTCGGCGTCCTTCTTCTTGATCGGCGAGCGGGCGCGGCGCGCGCCCGGCCTGGTCCGGGCGATGGCCGGGGCTGGCCACGAAATCGGCAACCACAGCTGGTCACACCGGAGTCTCTGGCTGTGCAGTCCCACGCGTACCCGCTTCGAAGTCCTGCACGCACACGCGGCTCTGTCCGATCTCGCGGGACAAGCCCCCCGCTTCTTTCGCCCGCCCTGGGGAATGCTCAATGCCGCACTGCCCGCCGCGCTGCGCGACTGCGGCGAGCGCGTGGTGCTCTGGTCGATTCAGCCGGAAGGCCTCGTCCCCGTCCGCGCCGAGCGGCAGGTTGACCACGTCCTACGCCGGGCTAGCGCCGGCGCCATCGTGGATTTCCACGATGCAGAGGGCTTGGCCGGAGCCCCTGCGCGGCTGGTGGCTGCCCTGCCGGCCATCATCGGGGGGCTGCGCGCAGCAGGCTACGAGTTCGCGACCATCGGCCAGCTGCTGACGGACTCGACCCGGACGGGCGCTTAGCCCCTCTCCACCCGCCCGTCCTGAAGGCGATACACGGATTCCGTGGCGAGGAACGCGTCTGGCCGGTGGCTGACCACGACCACCGCGCAGCCCCGGGCAGTTCGGTCTCGGAAGGCTTCCGAGATCACCCGTCCATTGGCGTCGTCCAGGTTGCCGGTGGGCTCATCGGCCAGCAGCAGGGGCGGGTCGTTGAACACGGCTCGGCAAAAGGCGACCCGCTGTTGCTCACCGCCCGATAGCTGCGGCGGGTAGTGATCGCGCCGGGCGCCTAGACCGAACTCGTCGAGCAGGGCGATGGCCCGGCGCCGGGCGGTGACTCCGCCCCGCCCGACATAGCGAGCGGCCAGCAGCACATTGTCGAGCGCCGTCAGAGACGGGATCAACAAGAACGACTGGAACACGAAGCCGACGAAGCGCCCGCGCGCCTGATTCCGGGCGGCTCGCGAGAGCCGAGTCACCGGCTCGCCACCGTAGGACACCACGCCGGCATCGGCGTCCTCCAGAAGCCCCATCACGTTGAGCAACGTGCTCTTCCCGGACCCGGACGCCCCCGAGATGATCGCGAGCTCACCCGCTCTCACCCGGAGATCCGCGCCGCGCAGCACGGGAATCATCCCACCTGACGGCGCCCGAAAGGACTTCCAGATCCCCTCGACGACCAGCATTAGGTCCCACGCCGGATCGCCTCGGCGGGGCTGACCCGCACGATCCTCAGGGTGGCGTACGTTGCCGCCACGCCCCCCAACAGCACGGAGAACACCAGGGCTCCCACGAGCAGCCGGAGCGAGAAGAGGAAGAGTGGCTGCCCACTCCGAGCGGCATAGGCCTCGACTCCGGCTCCGAGGGCGACGGCCAAGCCGATTCCTACGACGCCCCCGGTCAGGGTCACCGCGAGCGTCTCGCCGAGGATTTCGCGGCCGAGCTGGACATCGGTGGCTCCGAGTGCACGCTTGACCCCAAAGTCCCGGATGCGCTCGAAGAGGGCTGCCGTGACCGTGTTGGCCAGCGAAAGGCCTCCGATGACGAGCCCGAGGGCGGCGATGCCAACGAGAAGAGACGAAAAGAACGCGGTCGAGCTCCGGAGCATGCGGCTGAGCTCGCTCGGGATCTGCACGTTCACTCCCGCCACCTGGTCCCGGATCCGTCTCGCGACCGCGTCGGGGTCCTCGCCATCACGCCAGCCCACGGCCGCCCCGGTGTTCAGGTCGGCCGCTGTCAAGGGAATGCCACCGGACGCGAGCACGGTTCTGAGAAGGGGATCCTTGCTCACCCATAGCCGGCGAGCATCCTCGATGGGCACGATCACAAAGCGATCGGGGGCGGTCAGCATGCGCTCCAGCACGCCGACGATCTTGAACGACTGGCCATCGAGGGTGAGCACGTCGCCCACGCCGAGCCCGCGCGATTCGGCGAAGGATGCGCCCAGGACGGCGACCTCTCGGTCGCCCGCACCGATCTGGCGTCCCGCCCGGGTCGTGAGGGTCGGGAATGCGCGATTGGGCATGCTCGCGGCCAGGTCGAGACCGAGGATGAGCTCCTGGGTGAGGGTCATGAACTGCGAAATAGAGGGATTCAGGGGGAGCATGACCTGGGCTTGCACAGAGGACACCCCGGGGACCCCCGCTATGGCCTGGATCGTGGTACCCGGTAACAAACCGCCGGCGGTGAAGCCGGCGCCCATGCCCATGCCACGGCCCGCTACCGAGATCTGACCGAGCACGAAGCGGTCACCACCCTCGATGAAGCGAACGATGCGCTCGCTCATGGCTCCGAGCGCGACGAGCCCGGCCACGCCGATGGCCACTCCCACGATCGTGAAGGCGTATCCGCGCCCTACCATTCCAGTCGCGACTCGATGGGACGGCCGGCACCGCGGCGCACCGACGCGTTGAAGCGCGCGATCCCGTACAAGAGGGAGAGACCGAGGCGGACCCGCCACGGCATGCCGAAGAAGGACCCTCCGGAGAGCACGTGCAGGACGGCGGTGTAGATCCCGAAGACGTTCTTGGGGTTCATGAGGATCTCGAAGAACGCCGGCTCGTAGTACTTGTGAATGAACCGAAACAGCGGTGCCGTACCGCGGTTCACCGCCCGCGCGTAGCCCTGAAAGCGCGTCGCCCTCAGGTCGCCCGCCGCGAACGCGCGCAGAATGGCGTCGGCCGCCAGTTGACCACTGCGCAGGGCAATGAGCACGCCCCCCGAGAAGATCGGATCGACGAAAGCGACGGCGTCGCCCACGGCCACAAACCGGTCGCCCACGATTGGGGTGTTCGTATAGGCGAAGTTGCTGGCGCGATGCAAAGGAGTCACCCGCGCGGCCTGGGCTAGGCCCTCGGCCACGGCGGGACAGCGCCGGATCGTCTCCGCATAGAGCTCCTCCAGCGACCCACGGGCAGCGCGCACCGTGCGGGCGTGGAGGACGCTCCCCACGCTGGTGAGATCTCCGGCGAGGGGGATCCACCAAAACCATCCCTCGTCGGCGACGTAGATCCGGATGTTTCCTTCTTCCCGCCCCTTCCGCCGGGCTGCTCCCTTGAAGTGAGCGAACAGCGCGACCTTGCCCAGGTTCGGGATGGGGGTGCGCCGGCCGATACGGCCGGCAAGAAACCCATCGCGGCCGCTGGCATCGACGAGGACGGCGGCCTGCACGATGCGGGACACGCCCCCTTCCGAGACGGTGACGGCAACGCCGTCGGGGCCGAACGTGACGGATTCCACGGTGGCCGGCTGGTTGACCTCGACCCCGTGCTTTCGCGCGTTGTCGAGCAGGATCGTATCAAATTCGGCACGCGGGACCTGATAGGTGTAGTTCGGCCATGGACGGCCGCTGAGGAAATAGAATGTCTGCTCCTGACCGACCGTCTGATCGATGAAGCATGCTCCGTACTTCACCTGGAACCCGGCTGCTTCCACCGCTTCGCGCGCCCCAAGCTGCTGGAGGAGGAGCATGGTGGCGGGCATGAGCGACTCACCCACGTGGAATCGCGGGAAGGCCTCGCGCTCGAAGAGACCGACGCGCAAGCCTCCGTCGGCGAGGAAGCTCGCCGCGCTCGACCCGCCGGGCCCCCCGCCCACCACCACGACGTCGTAGTTCACGATCGTCTCGGCGGCGACGTGGCGAGGGCGACCGCGGACAGATCGGCGGGACGCGCCTCGAGGGGCCCGGTCAAGGAGGTCAGGCGGTCCAGCGAATAGAGGCGTTGCACGAGAGGCGTGACCCAGTCCGGAGCCAGGCGGCCGAGCATGGCTTGCGCCACGGTCGCGCCGAGCAACACAGGGGTTGTCAGGCCGGCTGTGACCACCACGGCCGCTCGACGGAGCCGCAGGCGGCCTTCACCCGCGCTCCGGAGCCGGCGTGAGGCAAGGCGAGCGGCCAGCAGCCGCACACCGAGTCGCGCTTCTTGGATTCCACGGCGGAGGGCGTGCTCGGCGATGTAGGCGCCGATGGCGACCCCGTCGCGCACAGGCCGAAATCGGCTGCGCCGCCGCGCCGAGGGAATGGAGGTAACCTGGACCTCGCGGACCCGCCAGCCGCGGCGGGCGGCCGCGATGAGCCCCTCGGTCTCGAACACGAAGCCGGGCCTGGCCAAGGGCACGTCGTCGAGCAGCGCCATCGGGTAGACGCGGAAGCCCGACTGGGTGTCGTGCACACCGAGACCACTGACCCATTCCACGAAGAATGCCGCCACCTGCATGGCGTTCAGTCGGCCGCGCGGGAACTGCCGTGCGTCGGCCAGGCGGTTACCCACGATCATCTGGTTCGGCGTCTCGCGGGCCGCGCGGAGGAGCTGGGCGAGATCGGTGGTCGCATGCTGACCGTCTCCGTCGAGCGTGACCACCCACGCCGCTCCCTGCGCCCGCGCCACTGCGATGCCGCTGCGCAGTGCCGCCGCCTTTCCCCGCCGCTCCTGGTGCCGCACTACCTCTGCCCCTGCTCGGGCGGCGATGGCGGCGCTACCGTCGTCCGATCCGTCGTCGACGACGATGACGGGCGCGTGCGCGCGAGCGCCTGTCACCACGGCCTCGAGCGTGGCCGCCTCGTTGAACGCGGGGATCACGACGACGAAGGTCATGCCGGCGGCGGGGGACCAACCACGATGGCGACTTGGCTGCCGCCCCGTGCGACGCCGTGCACGAGTCCCGCGGCTGCCGGTACGCGGATGACCGTGGCCACCGGGGACGCTGAACTGGGGACGACGAGGGGGAACAACCCGCTGCGCGCGGTCCAGGCGGCAGCCGCCACACGCACCGCACCCATTCCGGCATGGTGGCCGGTGAGCATGCTGAGGGCGGTGACGGGGGGGCGATGCGGGGCGAGCGATTCCGCCAAGAGAGTGCCCTCCCAGCTGTCACGAAGGCGGTCACCGTTGGCCGAAGCGTAGATCCAGGCGATCGCGCCTTTGTCGAGCCCGGCGCGCCCCAGCGCTTGCGCCACTGCGGGCGAGCGAGCACATCGGCCCACCCCGTGCGGACGGGCCGGGAGGGCGCCCGAGCCCGCGCCGCGGATCTCACCAAGAACACGCGCGCCGCGAGCCCGGGCGGCCTCCCAGGATTCGAGCACGAGGAACCCCGCCCCCTCCCCGCGTATACCCAGGTCCACGCCCATCTGCCCCAGTGCCTCACCGACGAACGGATCCATCTCGTCGACCCCCCCGGCGAGGAGGCGCTCGGCACGCCCTGCGGAAATGCAAGCCGCCGCCCGCGTGATTGCCAACTCGCCCGCGAGGGTGGGGGCGTTGATGGTCAGAGAGAGGGCGCGAGCTCCGAGGGCGATCGCGGTGGCCGCCGCCATGGTGTTCATCACCGTGTTGGGAAAGAGCAGCGCCGAAAGGCCGGCCTGCCCGCGCGCCAGATACCCCTCCGCGAACTCATGGGTCGATCGCAGATCACCAAACTCGGTCCCCAGTACGAGGCCGAGCGGCTCATCGGAGGGAGGGGTCGCGTCCCTCACCGCCAGCCGCGCCGCCGCCACCGCCAGCTGCGATACGCGGGAGAGGCGCCGCACATCCAGGCCCTCGACTGCCCCCGCGAGGACGTTGGAGGCCAGGGGTCCGGGGTAGGAGCGCGGACAGGCCAGGTAGGCGCCGAGCGCCGCCGAGCCCCCGGTGAGACTCGGGTCGACAACGCCGATGCCGGTGATCACGACGCGGCATCGCGCATCGGGCGCGCTCATGGAGGTGACTGACTGAGGAGCAGGGTCACGTTCTGACCCCCGAAACCGAATGAGTTCGAGATTGCGTGCTCGACGAGAGCCCGGCGCGCGCGGTGGGGTACACAGTCGAAGGCGACCTCGGGATCGGGCTCCTCCAGGTGCACGGTGGGCGGGATCACGCCGTGCACGAGCGCGAGTACGGTTGCCATCGCTTCGAGACTTCCGGCGGCCGCCATGGTGTGCCCGATCATGGACTTTGTCGAGGACACCAGCAGTCCCTGCATCCCGAACACGGTGCCCATCGCGTGCGCTTCGATGCGGTCGTTCTGTGCGGTAGCTGTCCCGTGGGCGTTCGCGTAGCCGACGTCGCGCGCGGTCAGTCCCGCGCGTTGGAGGGCTTCCAGCATGGCACGGGTCATCCCCTCTCCGTCCGGATCGGGGGACGTCACATGATACGCGTCCGTCGTCATCCCATAGCCGGCCAGCTCGGCGTAGACCCGCGTGCCGCGCGCGCGGGCGTGGCCCGCCTCCTCCAGCACGAGAAAGCCGGCGCCTTCGCCGATCGACATGCCCCGGCGGTGACGGTCGAACGGCCGGCACGGCTCCGAATCGAGGAGCTTCAGCGCGTTGAACCCGAGATAGCAGACGCGCGTAAGCGCATCGGCGCCGCCCGCGAGAACGACATCGGCGGCGGCGGTGGCGACCAGGTCGCTGGCGACGGCCAGCGCGGCGGCGCCCGAGCTACACGCGGTGACGAGCGTTTCTCGTGATCCGTAAAGGCCGAGGCGATTTGCCAGCACTTCGGCGTGTGAGGAGGGCAGAACCGAGTTCAGGGCGCGCCGGTCTACGTCCTGACTCCCGGTGCGCGTCCGGCGCCAGTACCAGTCCTCGGCCTCGAGCATCCCGCCCCCCACGGCGCCAACCACCAGAGAAGCGGTGGCGCGCTCGGCTGGATCGAGCCGGGCATCGTCGAGGGCCTCCGTCGCGGCCATCAGCGCCAGCCGATCGGCGCGTGAGCGGCGCCACGACCCGCCCGGTGCCTCGGGTACCTCGGCGGCGAGCCGGCAGCGGAGCCCGTCCGTCTGGAAGAGGGTCACCGGGCGGATGGCGCAGGTCCCCGTCTCCAGACCATTCCAGTATGCTTTCACCCCCGCCCCAAAGGGGGTGACGGCGCCGAGGCCGGTCACGACCACTCGTCTCATCCGGCATCCAGACGGCTGGCGACGTACCGGCACAGCGTGTCGAGCGACGCGAAGTGGGGAGCGAGGTCCTGGGACTCGTCCATGGCGATGCCGAACCGCTCCTCGAGCGCAATCGACAGCTCGATGAAGTCCAGCGAGTCCAGTCCCACCGCGCCCTCGACTCCCTTCGGGAGCGGCATGTCTGCCGTGATGTCCGCCGCCCGGCGAGGGTCGAACTTCAGCCGTGTCACCAGAATCGTTCTCAGCTCGTCGAGTACTTCCTTCGGTTGCATTAGGTCCCCGCCATCCTCACCCTACGGGTCTCACTCGTCCCGTCATGAGCCAGGGCGAGGGCGATCAGAGGGGCACAGGCCAGCGTTTCCCCGACGCGCCTCCCCACCATGGCCAATTCGCGCTCATCAATGCCCATGTCACCGGCATCGCGGTGGTCATGACCAGGGGTGCCCAGCACGGCCACCGCGGTCTCCACAAGCGGACTGCGCACCAGCCAGCGCGCTCCTCGGAAGAGGTCGGCACTCTCGGCGAAGGTCTCCACCGCCAGCACAAGCACGCGCTCACACGCCCCGTGGCGGAGCATCGTGGCCCCTTGCCACAAGGCGTGTACGGTTGTCCGGGCGTCGCCGAGCATGATGACGTACGGTCCGGTGAGACCGAACTCGATGGCCACTTCCGCGGGGACCGCACTCGGAGCAGTATACGGGAAGTGGAGCGTGCCCGTCCCAGCCGCCTGATCGATGAACATCCGGTTCGAGGCGGCGTAGGCGGCGGCAGTGACGTACACGAGGGCCGTGCCACTGCCCCGAAGAGTTTCCCGCCCCACACCGCTCTCCGCGAGCATGGCCTCGACCGCCGCCACCCCCAGCAGGCACTCACGGGTGGCGCGCCGGAAGCGATCACCGGTCAGGGAAGGGCGGGGGATGGTCATCACCCGCCGGCCGGCCCCTGCGCGGCGAGCGTCAGCGGGCAAGGCGAGCACCCCTGTTCCCCATCCGGTCAGGAGTCCGGCGGCGGTGACCCTCATGGACACCCCTCCAGGACGAGCGCGGCATTGCAGCCACCGAAGCCGAGGGAGGTGCTCACACTCACACGCGAGCGATGGAATCGCGCGCCCCCGGGCACGTGGTCGAGGCCGCACGCCGGGTCGACCTCCTCCAGCCCGACCGTGGGCGGTACCATCCCGTGGCGCGCGGCCATGAGGCACATAATGGCCTCCAGGGTGGCGGCCGCCCCCATTGTGTGCCCGAGGGAACCTTTGATCGAGTTCACGGGCACCTCCAGGGCCCGCTGGCCGAGAACCCGCCGCAAGACGACCGTCTCGATGCGATCATTGAGCAGGGTGCCCGTGCCGTGAGCGCTGACGAGATTGATCTCGTCGGCGCTCACCTGAGCCTCGGTCATGGCCTGACGCAAGGCGAATTCAAGTCCGCGTCCTTCGGGATCCGGTGCCGCGATGTGCGAGCCATCGCTTGCGCTGCTGTGTCCGAGCAGACGGCCGAGTCGCGTCGGGCCGGCGTCCGCATCGCGCGCCATCGCCACGAGGGCGGCTCCCTCGCCGAGAAGCAGGCCGCTGCGCCGCCGATCGAAGGGGCGCACTCGATCGCGAGTGAGTGACCGCAAGGCATCGAAACCACGCATGACGAAGCGGCTCAAGGCGTCATAACCGCCGGCGATCACGAGATCGGCGCGGTGGTCGCGGAGAAGATCGGCACCAACGCCCATGGCCGTCGCGCCTGCCGCGCAGGCGGTACCCACGGTCAGGATCGGCCCGTGGGCACCCAGATGACGAGCCAGCGCGTGGGCGGGCATGTGGTAGAGTGCGCCGCCCGCTCCACCCCTGACCCGTTCGCCGGCCAGCGCGCGCTCGCCCTCCTCCACGCCACCGAGCGCAGTGCCCACGACCACGGCCAGCCGTCCGGAAGGGACATGGAGCCGGAAGCGGGTGCGCAGGTCGTCTGCGGCAGCCTGCAGCAACCGGCTAGCGCGCCCCCCGCGGGGGGAGCGTGAGTCGGCGCCGGGCAACGTCTTGATCTCGCCCCCTCGCTGAACCCGCAGATCCCCTACCGGGAAGCGCTCGATCGAGCTGATGCCGTCGGCGCCGGCCACGAGGCTGGTCCAAAACGATTCGAGATCGGCGCCCACGGGCGTGATGACCCCGGCCGCCAGAATGGCGACGGGCTCACGCCCCACGGGATGGGCTCCAGCAGTCGAAAAAGTTGAACCACTGCTCCGGGTACGCGCGGATCATCTCTTCCAGCACCGCCACCCATCGTCCGAGCGCAAGCGCCTCGCCGTCTGGGCCCACCACGATGGGATCTCGAAGATGGACCGAGTAGCGCCGGTCCGGGTCGAGCAGGCAGAAGGCGGGCAAAATGGGCGCCCCCGTCGCGCGCGCCAGGACGAAGGGCCCGCTCGGGAAACACGCCGGCGCGCCGAAGAAGGGTAGCGGTCTGTCGCCCCCCGTGCCGATGGCCCGATCGCCTTGCATGGCCACCACCTCACCGCGGCGCAAGGCCGTCACCAGGCCGAGAACGTCTGTCGGGTGGCGGCGCGCCACGAAACGCACAGGGGCGGGTCCCCCCCGGATCAATGCCTCGAGTCGTGAATCCCTCTCCGGCTCGACGAGCACGTGGATCGGCCGGGCCACCGCCTCCGCGACGAGACGCCCGCCGAGTTCCCAGTTCCCGAGATGGGCCGTCAGCACGATGAAGCCTCGCCCCGGGCGGGCGGCGGCCTCGAAATGGGGGTGGCCGTGCAGACGACTGAGGACCGCACGCGGGTGGGGCTGGCGATTGGTGACGACGAGGTCGCTGAAGCACATCGCGAAATGGCGAAACACCTCGATGGCCAGCGCGTGGCGGGCATCGGCGCTCGCCGTCGGTACGATGCGGGCCACGTTGCCGACAACCACTCGCCACTCGGCCGCAAAGAACGTGCGAAGGCGGGGCGCGATGGCCGCCGCCAACGAGAGCCGCAGCCGCCGCGGCAGTCCGGCGCCGAGCGCGGCCGTCAGGCGGTAGGCGCTCGGCCGGTTGAGCCGGTGCCCGTACCACACGGGGCGCTCGCCCACGCTGGTGTCGGTCGCCCGCGCGCGGGCTCCGGTTTCGGGAATCACAGCCATGGGGAATAGTACATGCGAAACACGCGTATGATGTCCGGTTCAGTGGCGTACAGGTTGGTGGCCACGAAGCGGTGCTGTTGCCGGTCAAACGTCAGGCGATTAGGCGTCGACGGATCGTTCGGATCCCACACGGTGAACTCGATGCCCTCCGGAGTGTCCTGAAACCGGAAGGCGACCACGGTATGGTTGAGCTCCGGCTTGGGCCAGTTGGTGACCAAGAGTTGGACGAGGCGGCCGCTCGCGAGGTCTTGCATGATTTCCCCGGCGACCTGCCCCTGATGCTCCCGCGTCACCGGCAGGGTCACGCGCCAATTGGTCCAGTGCACCATCGTCCAGAATCGCGGACCGAGCGCCGTCTTCACCGCGTGCTCTTCACCGCGGGAAAACTCGCGCAGATTGGCATATCCGGGAATGGTGATGCGGTCGGCCGTCGTGTCCGTCTGCTCCCAAGGCGGTCGCGCCAGAACCTCTCGCGATCGCCGGACGTACCCCTCCGCATCCAGGCGCGGCGCGCTCGCATCGAAGCGCGCGAAGGCGAAAAACTGCCGCAGGCCCTTGGCAAGCACGAAGCAGTAGTTCGCATAGAGATCGTCGACACCAGGATTTCGTTCGCGGATCTCGTTGCGAAAATCGAAGGTGTCGGTGGCGAAGGTAAAGCCGGGTACGGCCGTGCCCGGTCGCGGCGCCGTGGGGGGAGGCGGTAAGGTCGCCGTGGCGCAGGCGGTGGTCAGGACCAGCAGGCCGACCACAAGTGTGAGTCGACCGGGCCGGGGTCCTGCCTGTCCCCCCTCCGCCCCTCTGGCGATCGCGCGGCGCGCTCGCTGGCCCGGTTTACTCACAGCTTTTCCACTTGTCCACGACTATCCACCGCCCTCGGATTCTGCCGTATTGACGCGGCTTCGTGGCCACGCCCTCAAAAAGCGACGGTGCCATCGTCCACCGCAGGCGGCAGCCCCAAAATTCACAATAGCGAAAGGCCGTACCCTCGGCCAGGCGCAGCACGTGGGCATTTGACGCCGCGAAATCAACGCTTGAACATGCCGCGCGAGGTTCGTATGGTGAAGAACACTTTTTCGAGGCCACTGCCGGAACGCGGCGCGGCGCGGGACCGCAGGAGACACGACGAACGATGGACAGCAGTCGAAAACCACTCGCACGAATCGAAGGTCGGCGGCGGTTGCGTCTCAGCGGTGTGACCGTCGCCTGGCGCGGCACCCGTGACATGGACGACTGGGTCGCCTACATCGTCAATGGGACGCGGTCCAAGAACCTGATCCTGGCCGACCACTCGTGCGAACGAAAGGTGAAAACGCTGCTGTCCCGTCTGCAGACCCTCTCTCGCAAGGAGATCGGCAAGCTCGCCAAGGGCTGACCTGCCACCATCGTCAGATGATAACACCGCGCTCGGCTAGGCTCACGAAGCCGGTCTGCCCGATGATGACATGGTCGTGCACGCGAAAATCAAGAAGGTGGCCGCATTCCACCAGCTGACGCGTGAGGCGAATGTCCTCCCGGCTCGGGGCCGGATCGCCGCTCGGGTGGTTATGCAAGAGGATGAGAGCGGCGGCCGACTCCAGGATGGCCGGCTTGAAGACCTCGCGCGGATGAACGAGGCTGGCCGAGAGCGTGCCCTCCGAGATGACGCGGTCTCGCAAGAGCCGATTCTGCGCATCCAGGAGGGCGACACGAAAGACTTCGTGCGTGAGATCCTCCATGAGGGGCGCATACGCCGCGTAGACCTCGGCGGGGGCGGCCAGGCGGACCCGCGTGCCGGGCTGGCGAGCCCGCAACCGGCGAGTCAGCTCGAACGTCGCGACCAGGCGGGCGGCCTTGTGGGGCCCCACCCCACGCAGGCGCGCCAGCTCCGAAGCCTCGCGGCGGGCGACCTCCGCCAGCGAACCGTAGGTGGCTAGCATCTCGCGGGCGACCTCGATCGCGCCACGCCCACCTGTCCCTGATCCGAGCTGCAGGGCGAGGAGCTCGGCGTCCGCCAGCGCGGTCGGTCCGCTCCAGTAGAGGCGGTCACCCGGACGATCCGCGGGCGGCCGGCGCCTGGTAGTCATACACGTTGATAGCGAGCGGCGCCAGCCGGCGTCAATGTCTGGACCTGAGGACGTCTCGAGGCCGAGACGCGTGGCGAGCTGGACACGCTCCGCTGAAGGCCGACGCGCTCCGCTGTTGAGACCGCTCAACGTTCCAGTCCCCGCACCCTGATGATGCGAGGCTCGTCCCCCACCCCGGCAATGTCGACCAAGATCGCCCGGCTCGGCAGGAGCGAATTCAGCTTGTCCGCCCACTCGACGAGGGTCACGCCCTCCCCATCGAAGTACTCGTCGAGGCCAAGGTCGGCCAGCTCGGCTGGTCCCGCTGTGCGATAGGCGTCGACGTGGTAGACCGTGAGCGTCCCGCGATACTGGTTCACGAGGGTGAAGGTAGGGCTCGTCACCGGCCCGCGCACGCCGAGCGCGTGCGCCACCCCGCGTGCGAAACACGTCTTCCCTGCACCGAGCTCGCCCGAGAGACCGAGCACCGCGCCGGGACCGAGAGTCCGCCCGATCTGCTCGCCGATCGCTTCAGTCTCTTGGGAACTCCGGCTGGTCACCACCATCACCACGTCGTTTCTCGCAGCACCCGTAAAGCTCGCGGCAGCGCGTCGATGAGATCACCGGCGATGAGGGATTCTTGGCCGAGCGTAGCGGCCGCCATGTCGCCGGCTAAGCCGTGCAGGTAGACGGCCGCCCGCAGCGCGGCTCCGGCTTCCGAGCGCCGGGCGAGGAGCGCGCCCGCCATTCCGGTGAGAACGTCACCCATGCCGCCCGAGGCCATGCCTGGGTTGCCGGTCGGGTTCAGGAAGACGTGCCCGTCAGGATCGCCGACCACGCTCATGGCGCCCTTCAGCACGAGATGCACGCCGTGCGCTCTCACGAACTCGCGCACGCAGGTGATGCGGTCGCCCTCGACGTCGGCGACGGTCACCCCCAGCATCCTCGCCATCTCTCCTGGGTGGGGCGTGAGGCACCGCGGTCCGCGCCGCCGGGCGAGAAGACCGAGATGTCCAGCGAGAGCGGACAAGGCGTCGGCGTCGACGACCATCGGCTGCGGTAGGTCAGTCACAAGACGCCGGGCAGCGTCCTGGGTTTCGCCCTCCAAACCGAGACCCGGCCCCAGGGCCACCGCATCTCGGGCAGCGGCGAGGAGCGAGATGGCCTCGACGGACTCCCGAGCGATCGTGCCCGCCCGCGTTTCGTCAAGCGCCTCGCTCATCGACTCCAGAAGCAACGAGGCGACGATCGGCTGCTGGCCGGCCGGCGTGCCCACCGTCACCAGACCGGTGCCGGTCCGCATGGCCGCACGGGCGGCCAGGACGGCCGCCCCGGTCTTTCCGCGTGACCCGCCCACGACCAGCAGGTGACCATAGGTGCCCTTGTGCGCCTGGCGCGGGCGGTCGGGAAAGAGGGGGGCCACATCTGCCGCGTCCAGCACGTGTGTGGTGACTCCCCTCTCCACTTCGCTGTCCGGCACCCCGATTGGGATTACCCGCACCTGCCCCGCCAGCTCCGCGCTCGGGCCCATGAGCAGGCCACGCTTCAGGCCGGCAAAGGTCACGGTGAGCGTTGCCCGGATAGCCTGTCCGGCGGGGGCCTCGCCATCGGCCGACGTCCCCGAAGGAACATCGAGAGCGATCACCGGACGGCCGCAGGCATTGATCAATTCGATCATGCGTTTGGTCAGCCCCGAGGGGGCGCCCTTGGCGCCGGTGCCGAGCAAGGCATCCACGATCACGTCGGCGCGTCGAAGACGAGCGGCCACCAGGTCCTCGTCCTCGACCGCGCGCGGGCGAATCCCTGCGCGGCGCAGGTCGGCGAGCTTGCGCGCGGAGTCGCCGCGGATCTCGGACGCGGGTGAGGTTAGCCACACCGTGGGCCGCTGACCCGCGCGGCGCAGCCAGCGCGCTACGACGAAGCCGTCGCCGCCGTTCCCGCCCTTCCCGCACACGATTTCTACGCGCGCCCCGCGCCGCGCACGCCCGAGGAACTCGGCAATCGCCTCGGCGGCCCCCCGGCCGGCGTTCTCCATGAGGGCTGCCCCTGGGATGCCGAGCGAGGCAATAGCCCGCGCGTCAAGCTGTCGCATCTCGTCGGCCGTGAATACTGGACGCATTGGCTATGGGCGGGGAAACGGCGGGTTCACCGTGTCGCCGAGGTCGGCTGGGACCCTTCTCCCCCGTCGTCGCTCACGAACATCGCCTGGGCCATGGCGTAGTCGCCGTCGTGGGTCAGGGTGACGAGCACCCGCCCCCCGCCCCGCCGCCGGCTGATCTCGCGCGAGCGCCCGGAAAGGACGAGCGAGGGAGGTTGACCTCGCTCCCGGCGGACCTCCAGCTCACGCCAGTTCACCCCGAGCGATAGTCCGGTCCCCAGCGCCTTCAGGGCCGCCTCTTTGGCCGCGAAGCGCGCCGCGAAATGAGGGATGGGGTCTCGTCGCGCTTGGCAATAGGCAATCTCGGCGTCGGTGAAGACGCGACGCAGAAAGCGCTCGTCCCAGCGGGCGATGATTGCCCGCATCCGAGAGATGGGCACCAGGTCAAGGCCGATCCCCTTGAGGATCACGCCTCGCCGATGGCACCCCGGATGAGTCCGGCCAGCTCTTCGGCCATGCTACGGATGCGCGCGTCGTCCGGTCCCTCGATCATCACGCGAGCGAGCGCCTCCGTGCCCGAATAGCGGATCACGATGCGTCCGGCTCCGTTCATCTCTTGCTCGAACGCCTGCACGCGGGTGGGCACACCGCTCACCGAGTCGAGAGGCGGTTTGCTGCGCACCGGGATGTTGAGGAGAACCTGGGGGAACTTTCGCATGCACCGGGCGAGGGCCCCCAACGTGGTGCCCGTCTCCGTCACCACGGACAGCAGGGCGAGGGCCGAGAGGATCCCATCACCGGCCGGCGCATGGTCGAGAAACAAAAGGTGTCCTGATTGCTCACCGCCCAGATTGGCGCGAGTCCGCTGCATCTCCTCGAAGACGTACCGGTCGCCCACCTGGGTGCGTACCACCCGGATGCCCTGGGCGGTGAGCGCCTCCTCGAGGCCGAGATTGGCCATCACCGTGGTGACCACGACGTTGCCGTGAAGGCGGCCCTGGGCAGCCAGATGCCGCCCGGTAATGGCCAAGATGTAGTCGCCGTCGCGAATCGCTCCCGTATCGTCGACGGCGATCAGGCGATCGCCGTCGCCATCGAAGGCGAACCCGATGGTGGCCCCGCGCGTCGGCGCCCAGCGCCGCAGCTCCTCCGGGTAGAGCGCGCCCACCTGGGCGTTGATGTTCGTACCGGTCGGGGAGACCCCCATCGCCACGACGCGCGCCCCTAGACGGCGGAACACCATCGGGGCTACCCGGTAGGTGGCGCCGTGGGCGCCATCGATGGCGATGGTCATGCCGTGGAGGTCGAGGGGGAAGCCCCGGCAGAGGAAATTGACATAGTCCATCTCCGCCCGGTCATAGCTGATCAGCCGACCGATGTGCTGGCGCCGAGCGCGGGGAGCGATGTCGCGGTCGCCGAGACGCTGTTCGATCTCGATCTCCCAGGCGTCGGGGAACTTGGTCCCGGTCGAGGCGAAGAGCTTGATGCCGTTGTCCTCGAAGGGATTGTGCGACGCGGTGAAGGCGACCCCGCCGTGCGCCTGCAAGGCGCGGGTCAGGAGGGCGATGCCCGGCGTGGGGAGAACGCCGACCGCGTAGCAGTCCGCGCCCGCCGACAGCGCGCCTGCCGCGAGAGCCGACTCCAGCAACGGTCCCGAGCGACGGGTGTCGCGCCCCAGCACCAAACGCACCTTTTCCGCCCCATGCTCGACCTGTAACGTGGCCACCAGCTGCCGACCAACCCGATACGCGAGCTCCGGAGTCAGTGGCTCCTCGTTGGCGACCCCGCGGATGCCATCGGTGCCAAAGAGCCGTGTCATACGGTCTTCACCGAGTGTCCCTCTCTCGTGCCTGGCGAATCTGCGCGGCCACCCGCACGGCGTCCCGGGTCTCGCGCACGTCGTGCGCCCGGATGAGAGATGCTCCGTGGGCGACGGCGAGGGCGGTAGCGGCCAGCGACCCCGCCAACCGGTCCGCCGGCGAGGGCCGGTCGACGAGGGCCCCCACGAAGGACTTGCGCGACAGGGCGACCGCCAGCGGACGCCCGAACACCAGCAGGCGATCGAGATGGGCAAGGATCTCGACGTCCCAGTCGCTCCAGGGCGTAGGTCCCGCCCGAAAGAACCCTATTCCTGGATCCAGGACGACCCGCCACTCGGCGATGCCCATCGTGCGGACCCGTTCCAGGCTCCGCGCCAGGCAGCCGGTCACCGTGGTCAGCGGGCCGTCCGGCAGCGGAGCGTCCGACGCGGGCGAGGCCATGGCGATGAGACCGGCTTCGTGATCCGCCACAAGGCAACCGAGCTCAGGATCGCGGAGCCCCGAGACATCGTTGATCACCCGAGCTCCCGCCTCGAGGGCGACGCGGGCGGGGCCGGCGCGGCAGGTGTCGGCCGAGACGGGCACGTCGAGCTTGGCCGTCAGGGCGCCGACCGCGCGCCCCAACCGCGCGCACTCTTCGCTCTCAGGGATGGCGGTGGGCAGGTAGGGGGCCGTGGAGCGGGCGCCCACATCGATGAGATCTGCCCCCGCCGCCACCATGCCGAGAGCCGCGTCCAGGAGCGCCTCCGGTTCGGCGTACACCGAGGCCGCGTAGAACGATTCGGGGCTGACGTTGAGCGACCCCATCACGGCGACACGCGCGCCAACCCCCAGCACGACGCCAGGCCACTCCGCCCGCCCCCAGATCGCACCTTCGGTCCGCGCGCTCATGGTCGTCGGCGACGTGAGTCCGGGCTGACTAGGCGGGGGCCGGGGTACCCTGAAACTGCCCGGCGCGCAAGATGCGGGCGATCTCCTCGCTGTCCAGCGATTCCCGCTCGAGCAGGGCCCGCGCGAGGGCGTGCAGCTTGTCGAGGTTCTCCTCGAGAATCTTGCGGGCGCGATTGGCGCAGTCGATCACGATCTGCTTGATCTCGCGATCGATGAGAATGGCCGTATCCTCGCTGTAGTCCTTCTGGCGCGCCACCTCGCGGCCGAGGAAGATGTGCTCCTCGTTCTTCCCGAAGGTGAGCGGACCGAGCTTGTCCGCCATCCCCCACTCGCACACCATCTTGCGCGCCATCTCGGTGGCCTTTTCGAGATCATCGCCGGCCCCGGTGGTCTGCTGTTTCAGGACCATCTCCTCGGCCGTGCGCCCTCCCAACAGAATGGTGATGCGGTTGACGAGGTACTCCCGCGAGTAGTTGTACTTGTCGTCCATGGGCAGCTGCATGGTCAATCCGAGAGCCCGCCCGCGCGGGATGATGGTCACCTTGTGGAGCGGGTCGGTCCCGGGCAACACGTCGGCCACCAGCGCGTGTCCCGCCTCGTGGTAGGCAATGGTCCGCTTCTCGGTCTCGCTGATGATCATCGAGCGCCGCTCGACGCCCATCATCACCTTGTCTTTGGCGTATTCGAAGTCCGGCATCTCGACGATCTTCTTGTTCTGCCGGGCGGCCAGTAGCGCCGCCTCGTTGACGAGGTTGGCCAGATCGGCTCCGGAAAAGCCGGAACTACCGCGGGCCAGCAACTTCAGCTCCACGTCGGGGGCCAGGGGAATGCGCCGGGCGTGGACCCGGAGAATCTCCTCGCGGCCTTTGACGTCGGGACGGGGCACCACCACCTGACGATCGAAGCGGCCGGGACGGAGCAGGGCCGGATCGAGGACATCGGGTCGGTTGGTGGCCGCGATGAGGATCACTCCTTCGTTCGTCTCGAAGCCGTCCATCTCGACCAGCAACTGGTTGAGTGTCTGCTCGCGCTCGTCGTGACCGCCCCCGAGCCCCGCGCCGCGATGTCGGCCCACGGCATCGATTTCGTCCATGAAGATGATGCAGGGGGCGTGCTTCTTGCCCTGTTCGAACAGATCGCGAACGCGCGAGGCGCCCACGCCGACAAACATCTCCACGAAGTCGGAGCCCGAGATGGTAAAGAAGGGCACGTTGGCCTCACCGGCGATGGCCTTGGCCAGGAGCGTCTTGCCCGTTCCCGGCGGTCCCACCAGGAGAACCCCCTTGGGGATCTTGCCGCCGAGCTTCTGGAACTTCTGGGGATCCTTGAGGAAATCGATGATCTCCCGAAGCTCCTCCTTGGCCTCGTCGACCCCGGCCACGTCCTGGAAAGTCACCTTGTTCTGCTTCTCCGAGATGAGCCGGGCACGCGCCTTGCCGAAGGAGAGCGCCTTGGCGCCTCCCCCCTGCATCTGGCGCATGAAGAAGATCCATACACCGATGAACAGGAGCATGGGCACCCACTGCAGGAAAATCGCGTACCACGGGTTGGCGTCCGGAGGCTTGACGGCGATGCGCACCCCCCGATCACGCAGCATCTTGATCAGGTCGGGGTAGTCAACGATGTACGTGCGCTGCGGCTGCGCGCTATCCTTCACATAATAGGTAACGAAGTTCCCTCGGATCTGTACCGACTCCACGCGCCCGGCCTCGACCGCACGCAGGAACTCCGAGAAGTTCGGCGGCTCGTGGCCTCCCTGCTGCGAGCCCTGGAAGACGGTAAAGAGAAGAATGACGATGAGGCCAATGACCATCCACAGGGCCAGATTCTTGTACACCTGATTCATGGGTAGTCAGTATAGCACCACGGACGGATAACGCACTGCGTTGTGGCGTGACTCACACGCCGTCCAGCACGGCCACGTACGGGAGGTTCCGGAAAATACCGCCGTAGTCGAATCCGTACCCCACCACGTACGCGTTCGGAAGGGTGAATCCGACGTAGTCGACGGCGACGTCGACTTGCCGTCGCTCGATCTTGTCGGCCAGGACGCACACGCGCACGTTCTTCGGATGCCGGGCCTCCAGGTTGCGCTTCAGGTAGGCCAGGGTCAGCCCCGTATCCACGATGTCCTCCACGATCAGCACATGGCGGTCCTCGATGGACATCGACAGATCTGACACCAGCCGTACCTGGCCCGACGAGGAGGTCCCGCTCCCATAGCTGGAGAGGCCGATGAAGTCTGTGGTGAGGTCGATGGGAATGGCCCGGATGAGATCGGCCATGAAGAGGAACGCGCCCTGGAGCACACCGACCAGGACGGGATTCTCTCCCGCGTAGTCCCGCGCGATCTCCCGCCCCATGGCTGCGATCCGAGCGCGCAGCTGCTCCTCGGTGATGACGACGCGGCCGGGTCGTGGGCCGTCAGCGACTCGTGACATAGCGCGCGCCCGCCACTGGCAGCCGCGAGGCGGCCGCGATGGCGGCCTCCCGCGTAGCATACGATCCCACGCGCACGCGATAGCGCGGCGTGCCCGGGGGGCCGTCGCTTTCCACTATGTACGCGACGTGTCCAGTCGCGGTCATCGTGTTGCGCAGGGCTTCGGCGGAGGCGCGGGCGTTATAGGCGGCGATCTGGACCGTGAAGCGGGGGGCGGCGTTTTCGGACTCGCCCTTGCGGGCGGGACCTTCGCGTTTTTCGGTCCGCGCGCCTTTGTCCTCCACCCGAGCCGAGACCGGCTCGGCTTTGTCAGGAGCCCGCCGGGGCTCACTCGCGGCAAGCTTCGTCCCGGTCCCCGCGGGCGGCGTGGGTGCCGGCAACGGGGCGGTGAGCTCTTCGTAGAAGGTCAGGGCCGGGGACAGCGCCACCGCGGCGCCGCCCGATCCGCGCGGCGCCGGCACCACGTTGCCCTGGACGACGGTTCCTGACCTCCCGGTATGGTTCCAGACTTGACCGCTGTAGAAGCCAGCTCCGAAGGTCACCGTCAGGAGGCCGAGGCAGCCGACGACTGCGAGGATCGAACCGACCCGGCCTTCGTCACGTTCGCGCTGTCGTGCGTTCACCATGTCACATGCTCTCCGGTGCGCTCACCCCCAGGAGGTCGAGGCCGTTCGCCACGACCTGCCCCACCGCGAGGCAGAGCGCGAGGCGTCCTGCCGTCAAGGCGCGGTCCTCCTGGAGGATTCGATGAGCCTTGTAGTACGGGTGGAACAGCCCGGCCAACTCCTGGAGCCAGTAGGCGATGCGGTGCGGCTCGAGGGCGCGCGCGGCGGCGGCGACCAGGTCGGGGTATTGCAGCAAGCGCTTGATGATCCGTTGCTCCTCGGGAAGCGTGAGAACACTGGTGTCGACCTGATCCCACGCAGGCACCACGATGCCCTGGGCGGCGGCCTGGCGCGCGATGCTTCGAATGCGGGCGTGGGCATACTGAACGTAGTAGACCGGGTTATCCGTCGTCTGCCGCGCGGCCACCGCTAGGTCGAAGTCGAGGGGGCTATCGTGCCGGCGGGTGAGGAACGTGAAGCGCGCGGCGTCGCGCCCGACCTCGTCCAGTAACTCCTCCATCAGCACGAACTCCCCCCGGCGCTTGGACATGCGGACGGGCTCGCCTGCGCGCAGCAGGGTCACGAGCTGCACCAGAAGGACCTCGAACGCCTCCGACGGGTGACCAAGAGCCTGCATGGCCGCCCGGATCCGGCCAACGTATCCGTGGTGGTCGGGCCCGATGAGGGTGACGACCCGGTCGGCCGCACCGAACTTCAGATAGTGCTGGTACGCAATGTCGACGGCAAAGTAGGTCAGTTCCCCATTCGAGCGACGCAGGACGCGATCCTTGTCGTCGCCGAATGCGGTCGACCGGAACCACAGGGCGCCGTCGTGCGCGTAGGTGAGGTCGCGCTTCGACAGCGCCTCGATCGCGCGCTCGGGCAATCCTGCGTCACGGACATCCCGCTGCTCGGACGACCACTTCTGGAAGACCACCCCGTATCGTTCGAGCACCCGGCGCTGCTCGTCGACCATGCGCTCGATGGCATAGCGGCCCAGGCGGTGCAGCTCGGCCTCATCGCCTTCCCCCGCCGCCGGCAGGGGGCCGCCCTCGTCAAGGTAACGCCGGGCGAGGTCGATCAAGTACTCGCCGGGGTAGCCGTTCTCGGGTAGCTGCACGTCAAGCGCAGGGCCCCCGGGCCGCCGCTCGCGGGCCAGCTCACGGACACGAGCTCGAAATGACCGGGCCAGCGCCTCGGCTTGGTTGCCGGCGTCGTTGACGTAGTACTCGGAGGTGACTGCCACCCCTTGACTGCGTAGGACCCGCGCGAGCGCATCGCCAACGGCGGCCGCTCGGGCGTTCACGATCACCAGAGGTCCGGTCGGGTTCGCGGACACGAACTCGATACAAGCGCGTTCCCCCCGCCGATCCTCGCCGTGACCGTAGCGGTCGCCACCGGCCAGGATTCGCGGAACCTGGCGTGCGCACCACAGAGGAGATAGGAACACGTTCAGGAACCCGGGACCGGCGATCTCGGTCCGGTCAACCTCGGGTAGGGCCGGTAGGTGCTTGACGATCAAGTCAGCGATCTGCCTTGGCGGCCGACCTGCCTCCCGGGCGAGGACCAGCGCGACGTTGGTGGCGTAGTCGCCGTGTCCGGGCTGCCGGGGGGGTTCCCAGCTGCACTCTCTGGGCTCAGGCAGCCTGGCCGCCAACAAAGCCCTCCTCACTGCTTCCGTCAGCCGATCGATGATAGCCATCCGATTCTATGTGCTGAAAGCGCACCCCAAGGTCGAAGAGACCATTGCATCATACCGAGCCTGAACCATGGGCCCCCAGTAAAAAGGGCGGCTATCGCGAGTAGTTTCTCAGCAAGGAGACCCCAAGCAGCGCTACCACTGTGCTGAGCGCCCCTATCCTGACCAGGCGGAGGCTTCGATCGACATGATCGGTTCGAGGGAGGGTGCCCCTGCCGAGTCGATACGCACCGACCTTCTCCAAGACGACGCCGAGGGCTCCGGCCATGGTGGCCATGGTCCATCCAGCGTTGGGGCTGGCCGTCCGACCGTGGTCCCTGAGCATCATCGACCATGCATCTCGGCCGCGCCTCTCTGCAACGCCGGAGGCCACCACCAGGGCGAGAGCGGCGATCCGGGCGGGCACCAGGTTCAGGAGGTCGTCGAGCCGCGCCGCTACCTTTCCGAAGTACTCGAGTGATCCGCCCCGGTAGCCGAGCATGGCGTCAGCCGTGTTGATGGCCCGATAGGCGCAGGCGCCCCCCAGACCGAAGGCGACGTAGAAACAAAGCGGCGCGATGAATGAATCCGTGAGATTCTCGGCGGCCGACTCGATGGTCGCAGATACGACTTGATCGGCGTCGAGCGAGGCAGTCGGTCGACTGACCAAATGGTAGCCGAGAAGGCTTCGGGCCTGGGCGAGATCCGCCGTCCGGAGCGCCTCCCGGACCACATGACATGCATTGATGAGACCTCGAAGTGAAATCAATAGCTTGAGCGCTAGCGCCTCTAAGATCACTCCAGGCCAGCCGAGACTTCGAGCGCCGAGGGAAAACATCCAGGCGCCGGCCCACGCCAGGCCAGCCACGGTCAGGACAAGAATCGTTCCTCGCACAAGGAGGCCCCGGGCTGACCCGTACTCGAGTCGGACCTGGCCCCACCCGAGCAGGCTTCCGATCCACGCCACCGGATGCCACCGGTTGGGGGGCTCGGCGACGAACTGGTCGAGGGCCACGGCGAGCACCAGCACAGCAGATACCCACAGGTCCTCGCTGGTCACTGAGTCCCCTGGATCATGAGACAGGGAGCTCGCGGCCGTCGGCGCGTCATCGCATCTCGAAGACGACAGGGAGGCGGGCCCGGATGGTGCGGGGAACGAGATGGGGAGGAAAGGGAAGCGGCGGAAGCTGCTGTACCGATTCCAGCACGGCCGCGTCGAGAATGCCATGCGAGGACGACTCGACGAGCTTGACCGCTCTGAGGGCGCCATTCGACTCGATGACGATCTCGATCTGCACAGTACCGGCAAGGTTCCGGCGTCGGGCGGCCATCGGATAGCGCACGCTCTCGTGAATCCGCGTGCGCCAGAGAGTCAGGTAGGGCCCATACTCTGGCCCGGCGCCGCCTCCTCCCGCCCCGCCTCCCCCACTCCGGGCGGCGAGTTCCGAGCGACCATGTCCGTCGCCGGTGGCGAGGGAGGACCCAGAATCGCCTGCCGCTTCTCCAACTTTCCCGGTGCCCGGTTCCTCGGCGCCGGTCGGCGTCCCTGGCGCGGCAGCCCGTACGCTGACGCCTGCTCCGAGGGCCGCGCTCTCCGGCATTCCTCCAGCGCTCTCGGCCGGTGGGCGCAAGGCAGGCGCATCGATCTCGAATCGCGTCGGCGGCACGGGGACCGGCTCAGGCCGATCGCCTGGCCCCGGGCGCTCGGCAGCGACCAAGGGTACCGGGTGGACGTCACGCGCCGCGGGCGCGGCGGGCGGTTCTTCTCTCCCCCTTCGTTCACGGGAAGGCGTCGACGTGGGATGGCCCTGCCGCCGCGTGGAATCGTTTGACGGTGGTGACGCGGCTCGCGGGCGGACTCCCGGCGATGCGGCGTCCGACCGTGCCGGCGGCGCTCCGAGCTCAGGATCCGTCGTCAGGTCGACGAAGAGGAGGGGAAGTTCCGGATACGCCAGATAGACGACCGCGAGCAGACTCCCGACGTGGACGATGACGGACAGGGGCAGGCTCAGGAGCCAGCGGCGTCGCGTCACCGGTGCCTGGCGATCCATGCCCGCACGCCGTTGCCGAGCGCTCGGCGGGTCGCGTGGGCGACCGACCCGCCAAGGGCGCTGATCGGCCCGCCGAATTCGTAGGATCGCCCACAACCCGTGGCGGCGATCGCGACGGCGTCGGTCGATGTCCCGCTGGCCGGTTGGCCGTCCGGACAGCGCACGCCCGCCTCGCTCAGCACCGCTGTCTTCACCTCGGTGACCGTGATCACGAGGTTCACGAGGGCGGCAGGGCTTGGGGCTGCGTCCACCACGACGATCGTGTTGATCGTGGAGGGGGCGTGAGCGACGCTCGCGGGGCTCCTCCCGGCCGCGATCGGGTTGCCGAGACCAACACTCACGAGCGCGAGAACCCGCAGCTCGTCCGCCTCCTCGGAGACGACCTCGGCATGCTGGGTCCACGCGGAGGTGCAGAGCCCGACGTAGGGTGAGGGCAATCCCCGGCGGGCCACGAAGTCCGCCAGAGCGGCCTCCCACCCCGAGGTTGGCCCCCGGGGTGGTGGCTGCCAATTCTTCGGCACGTGGAGGTTCACGATCGCGTGCGCCCGAGCCAGCCCGCCTCCCACCAGGGCCGAGGACACGACGGTGAGCGGCTCGCCGAATCGCACCACGATCGCCTCCGCGCTCACCTCGTGCTGCACGCCCGCGATGATCGTCACTGCAAATACGCGCGCAGGCCCACCAGGGCGTTGATGCCGAGGGCGGGGAAGCCGAGCACCTCGTCGTAGCTCTGATTGGTCAGGTTCTGGATCCGAAGCGTCGCCTCCAGCCGATTGAGCCTGCCATGCCGCCCAGCCAGGAGGAACGTGCCGCCCGTGTCAATCCTGAAATACCCCGGATTGCGACCGGCGAACGCGGATTCCAGCTGGCTCGACAGCACGTTGGCCTGCATGAAGAGCGTGAGACGGCTGAACGGGGTCACCGTCACCCCCGTATTGATGGTGGTGCGGGGGACTCGCGCGAGTTCGTCACCCGTGTCGAGGTCCTTGGCGTCCAGGTACATGTAGGTGACGTAGAACCCGAGCCAGTCGAACGGGTCGAAGTTCGCATAGGACTCCACACCCTGGATGCGGGCGCGGCCCACGTTCTCGGGTTGGAAGAGAAACGTGGTGGGGTCGAAGACGAATTGGATGAGATTGCGGAAGTCGTTGTGGAAGTACGTGGCCCCGAATCGGATGCGGTTCTTCCAGAAGCGCTGATCGAAGCCGATCTCCCAGCTCGTGCTCTCCTCGGGCTTGAGGTTCGGATTGCCGAAGCCGGGGAAGAAGAGATCGTTGATGGTCGGCGCCCGGAACCCCTGCCCCCACGCGAAGCGCAGCTTGCTGCCCGTCTCCTTGATCACGAGGGCGGCCGAGGCGCGACCCGTGAGCGATGTCCCGAACTGGTTATTGTCCTCCCAGCGGAGCCCGCCGCCGAGGAAGAGCCGGTCGAACAGGGTGATCTCGTCTTGCCCGAAGAAGGCCAGCGTGTTCAGGGTGGCCGAGAAGTCGGTGGGGAACGTGCCCTCGGTGACGTTCGTGCCCGATTCGCTACGATATTCCCAGCCGAGGGTCAGGGTGTTCCACTTCGGGATGGTGAACGTGCTGAGCAGGTCGGCCTGCAGCCGCTGGGTGTCGACCTGCTGGAGGATCGTGTCGGTGCTGGGCGGCGGCCGATTCTGGAAGCCGGCCTTGTTGAACCACTGTCCAACGCTGGCCCGCACATCCCACCACTCGAAGATGTTCTGCTTGTACACGAGGTTGTAGAGCCCAGTGGTCGTCTGGCTCTGGGAATTGGGATCGAGGACGGTGGGCGGCGGGACCGTCGAGAAGATCGGGAGCTCGAGGTCGAGGTACGAGTAGCGGCCCGTGAGCGATAGCTCGCCGCGCCATGGGAAATCGTAGCCGACCCGGCCCGACACCGACGTCTGGCCGCTGTCGTCGTTGGGAAGATTGCCGTTGGTGTTGAACTGGCTGCCGGTGACGTTGAAGTTGAAGCCCCCGTAGGCGCCCTGCACGTTGACCTGCTCGCGGAAGGTCGTGTAGTTACCGCCTTCCACCCAGACACTGGCGGAGGCCGGTCCCTGGCCCTTCTTGGTGATGATGTTGACGACCCCGGTGATGGCATCGGCGCCGTAGAGCGACGACTGCGGTCCCCGGACGATCTCGATCCGGTCGATGGAGTCGATGGTGATCTCCGACAGATCGGTGGCGCCGAGGGTCGGGCTGGCAGTGCGCAGGCCGTCCACGAGGACGATGGCGCGCTGCGATCCCCCCCCGCGGATGCTGATGCTGGTCGTCTTGCCGGGCGAGCCGGTGGTCTTGACGTCGACCCCAGGGACCTGGCGCAGCACGTCCGCCAGCTGGTCGTAGTTGTACTGCGTGATCTCGTCCCCGGTGACCACGCTGACCGTGGCGCCGATCTTCTCTTGAGGGGTCGCGACCATCGTGGCCGTCACCACCACGGGGTCGAGCCGTCTCGTGTCCTCCGTCGTCGCCTCGGCGGCTGGAGGAGCCACGTTGGGCTTGTCGATCCGCATCTCCTGGGCCAGGCTCGCCGCGGGCCATCCGAGTCCGAGAAGCATCACTGCCAGGAGTCGCCGCATGTTCCACTCCTTTTTGCGCGAAAGGGTTGGGTGCCAAGGGCCCCGGGGCAGGTCTCCTGACTCGTGGATCAGCGCGATCGTCCCGCCTTCCCATCCGCGCTGCGGACAGTGGCTCCGTTCGAACGGACATGGACGTCGCTCCCCACACACAGTGGCGCGACCGTGCCGGCTTGAGCTCGTCGAGCCGTACCGGCTTCCCTTACCGTGAGGCCGTCATCTCACGCGAGTGTCATCACCGGACCGTCATCACCTCCTCTCCGGCCATGCGATCTGCACCTGGAGGCGGTCGCGGGTGGGCGAGCGCTCCACCGTGACCGGACAGCCGTAGACCGCGTTCAGCAGCGATTCCTCCAGGACTTCGGCGGGGGAACCCAGCCGAGTGATCCGTCCCGCGGCAAGCAGGACCAGGCGATCGCACAGCTGGGCGGCCAGCGTGAGATCGTGCGAGACGAGGAGCACACTCGTGCCCCGTTCGCGGTTCACCCGTGCCAGGAGCGCCGCGCACTCAACCTGGTAGCGGAGATCGAGATGGGCGGTAGGCTCGTCGAGGATCAGAAGTCGCGGCTCCTGGGCGAGGGCACGAGCGAGCATGGCCCGCTGACGCTCGCCGCCACTGAGGATCTCCACGGGCAGCGACGCCAGGTCCAGGACCCCGGTGGCGGCCATCGCGTCTCGCGCGATGGCGATGTCCGTGTCGCGCTCGAAGAAGCGGCCCGGGGCGTGCGGGTACCGCCCCATCAACACGAGCTGCTCGACCGAGAAGCGGAGAGCCGGCGGGGCCTCTTGCGGGACCACCGCCACCTGACGAGCCAGTTCCCAGGCGCTGAGGCTCGTCAGCGAGCGACCATTCAGCGCGATCTCCCCGGCGGACGGTGCGAGCACCCGGGTGATGAGCCGGATCAAGGTCGTCTTCCCGGCGCTGTTGGGGCCGATCACGCCGAGGATCTCCCCGGGTGCGATCCCGAAGGAGACGCCGGACATCGTGAAGGGGCGCGCCCGGTGCCCGGCCGTTCCTGCGTAGGTAAACCCGACACTGCGCAACTCGAGCACGGAGGCCGATGTCATACGAGCGTCCGGACCCGCGCGCGCAGCAGGTACACGAAGAAGGGAGCACCGCAGAACGAGGTGATCACCCCCACCGACAATTCGGCGGGTGCCACGATGTTGCGGGCGACCGTATCGGCCACGAGGAGGAAGGCCCCTCCGGCCACGAGGGCGGTGGGCACGAGCAGCCGATTGTCCTGGCCGAGCCAGCCTCGCAGCAGATGGGGCACGATGAGACCCACAAAGCCGATCGGTCCTGCGAAGGCCACCACCGTCGCCGTCAGCAGGGCGGCGCCCACGAAGATGCGGCGCTTGAGACGCTCGGCGGCCACGCCCATTTGGCGCGCACTCTCCTCGCCGAGCGCAAAGAGGTTGAGCGCCCTAGCCTGCCCGAGAATCAGCCAGAAGCCCACGGCCGCCAGGAGGGCGAAGACCACGAGCGGTCCCGGAGGGACCGGGGCCAGGTTCCCGAACAGCCAGTGGACGACGCCGCCGAGGCGGTTGAAGTCGACGACCGAGATGAGGACCGTGATGGCGGAGGAGAAGAAGATTCCCACGATGACGCCCGCCAGGAGCAGCGTCTGGATGGACAGGACGCTTCCCGCCGAGGCGATCGTGTAGACGGCACCGGCCGCCACCAGGGCCCCCGCGAAGGCCATGGCGGTGAGCCCGAGAGCGGCCAGGATTGTCCCTCCCAGGCCGAAGATCTGCCCCGTCACGACCCCGAAGGCAGCGCCGCTCGAGACGCCGAGGATGGCGGGCTCGGCGAGCGGGTTGCGGGTCAGCGCCTGGAAGCCCACCCCCGCCACGGCAAGTGACCCGCCGGCGAGGACGGCGGCGATGATCCGGGGCAGTCGCAGATTGAGTGTCACCACGCTCTCGATGGACCCCGGGGCGGCCCGCCCGACCAGTGCGCGGACGATGCCGTCCGGAGAGACCGGGGCGCTGCCGAGAAAGAGGGCCACCACCCCCACGGCCAGGAGCAGCAGGCACAGAGGGGTTAGCAGGAGCGCGAGCCGGCCCGCCGTGGGTCGCACTACCTGAAGGCCTCGGGATGAATGGCCCGCGCGATCTGGGCGAGTCCGTCGATCATCCGCGGCCCGTAGCGGTGCATGAGATCGCCGTCGACCGCGTAGAGTCGGCCGGTCTTGATGGCGGGCAGGCTGGCCAGCCGCTCCCACTTGTCCTTGACCGCGGCGCCGGTGCGCGAGCCGTGACTGGCCAGCAAGATCACTTCGGGCGAGGCGGCCACGGCGGCTTCCAGGCTGTAGCGCGGATAGGCGTCGCCGTCGACGGCGGTGACGCTGCGTCCGCCGGCGATCTCGATCAGCTCCGTCACCAGGGCGTGGCGCGCTGGCACGATGAGAGGCTCGGGCCAGAGCACATAGAGGACGCGGGGCGTGCGGTAGGGCTGCACGCGGGTGCGGATCCCCCTGATGCGCTCGTTCATCTGGGCTACCAGCGCGGCTACCGCCGTCGTGCGACCGGTCAGCGCTCCGACGCGCGCGACGAGATCGAACACCTCTCCGACGCGGTCGGCGTTCACGATGTAGGTCGGGAGCCCCAGCCGACGGAGCTGCAGAAACGTCTCCTCGCGATTTCCAGCCGTGGTAGCCACTACCAGATCTGCCCGCAGGGCGACGATGGCTTCGAGGTTCGGTGCGATCATGCCCCCCACGCTCGGCTTACCGAGGGCGGCCGCCGGATAGTCGCAGAAGTCGGTGCGCCCCACGAGGCGGTCCTCGCCCCCCAGGGCGTAGATCAGCTCGGTGACGCTCGGCACCAGCGAGACGATCCGCGTCGGAGGCCCGGCCAGCGTGATCGCGCGGCCGGTCATGTCGCGGTAGGTGACGGCGAACGCCGGCCCGGCCGTGAACAGACAGAGCAACGCGGGCACGGCCACCCGTAAGGTCGTCGATCGGCTCACCGCACCGTCACCGCGGTCCGTCGACGCCGGCCGCCTTGAAGGTGGCCATCTCCGCGTAGATCCGGGCTGCCGCGCGCGCGAGATGGATGAAGAGGGCGGCTCCGGTGCCTTCGCCGAGCCGCAGCGAAAGGTCGAGATAGGGCACCAGGCCCAGATGGGCGAGGGCCACGGCGTGCCCGGGTTCGACGGAGCGATGCGAGGCGAAGAGGACGGAGCCCGCAGCCGGGGCCAAGGTCACGGCGAGGAGGGCGGCGGCGGTCGAGATGAAGCCATCGACGATCACCGGCACTCGTTCGGCGGCGCCGACCAACATGAGGCCCGCCAGGCCGCCGATCTCGAAGCCGCCCACCTTGGTGAGCACGTCGACCGCGTCCCGCCCGTCCGGCCGATTGAGCGCCAGGGCGCGCTCGACAACCTGAACTTTGCGCCGCCACGCGCCCTCGTCGATGCCGGTCCCGCGCCCGGTGACCGTTGCCGGCGGCGCGCCCGTGACCGCCGCGGTGATGGCGCTGGCGGCCGTGGTGTTGCCGATGCCCATCTCGCCCGTCCCGAGCAGATCGGCTCCCTCGGCGATCGCCTCCTCGGCGAGCGCGGCCCCCGCCTGGATGGCTCGCAGCGCTTGATCTCGACTCATGGCCGGGGCGAGCGCCATGTTGGCGGTTCCGGCCCCGATCCGACACTGCACGAGCGCGGCCGAAGGCGCCACCGGGTTGACGATGCCGAAGTCCGCCACGATCACGCGAGCGCCGGCGTCGTTGGCGAGCACGTTGACAGCGGCGCCGCCGCGCACGAAGTTCTCGACCATCTGGGCGGTGACGCTCTGGGGATAGGCGCTCACGCCCTCCGTCACCACGCCGTGATCGGCCGCGAAGGTGAACAGGACCGGCCGCTCGACGCGCGGCCGTCCCCCGCGCAGTACGGCGAGCCGCCACGCGATTTCCTCCAGACGCCCGAGGCTGCCCGGAGGCTTGGTCAGGCTGTCCAGATGTCGCTGGACGGCCTCGCCCGCCGTGACATCCAGCGGGGCGATCCGGTCAACCAGCCTGGACAGCCGAGATGGGAGATTCACGCGGAGTTGCCTTCACATCGAGGGGAAGACCCGCAACCATGAGGACGACCCGGTCCGCGGCGGCGGCCACCCGCTGGTTCACCAGACCGAGGAGATCCCGGAACCGGAGGCCGTCTGTGGAGTCGGGGTGAACGCCCGCGCCGACCTCGTTGGACACGAAGGTGAGCGGGCAAAGACGGCGGCGCATCAGTTCGGCCAGTGCATCGGCCTCGGCGAGGATGGCCTCATCACGGTCACCCCGCAGCATGCGATTGGCCGCCCACACCGTGAGGCAATCGACGAGGACGGCATCGGCGGCGCGGGCGATGGTGGTCAGGCGCCCAACCAGATCGAATGGCTCCTCCACCGTCGCCCAGGCGGAAGGACGCTCGGCTCGGTGTCGCGCGATACGGGCCGCCATGTCGGCATCGCCCGCCCGGGCGGTGGCGATGAAGGTGACGCGTCCGTGCGTGGGCTGGCTGGCCACGGCGAAGCGGCTCTTGCCGCTCCGTGCACCCCCGAGAACGAGAAGCGAAGACACCATGAGCCCCGACCCTCCCGCGAAGACCGGTGTGGCAGTGGCGCCTGGGCAGGTCTCCTGGCTCTCGGATCATCCTACTCCCCGCGCCTTCCCAGCCTCGCGGCCAGTGACTCTTGCGGGTTTCGTCCCCGATTACAGTGACGGGGTCGCGGCGGTCTCTCACCGCCTTCCCTGGGCCCTCGAGGGGCATCCCGGGCGCTGACGAGACGGCACGTTAACAGAATCCGCATCGGGCCGCAACGCAGGGCGACCATGGCCCCTGCCGGCGCGCGACTGTGTGGACAGCTGGCGCCGGTCCTCAAGGGCGCTGACTCAGCGCGGACAGCCCAACCGACGAGGCCCGGCGAAATGGTAGGATCAATGCCAAGTTGCTGGAGACGAGCTTCATCAGCGCCGCCACCGTCGTCGCCCTCGATCCGGGCCACTATGTCACCCTGCTTCGCGAGGCTGCCCGTGATGGCGTGGCCGGGGCACGGATCCACGACGCGGTGATCGCCGCCTGTGCCGAGCGGTCGAGCGCCGTCACCGTCCTCACCTTCAACGTCGGCGACTTCGAGGCCCTCGCGCGTCCGGGCCTCGAGGTGGCCGCGCCGGGGAGAAGGTGACCCCACCCGGGGCGGCGGCAGCTCCGGGGACGCGCCGCGGGCGGCTGTTCTGGAAGTACGTCATCGTCATCGTGGCGCTCGTTGGTGGCGCCCTCTTGGCCAGCGGCCTGGTCGAGATCTATTTCTCATACCAGGAGAACAAGGGGGCCTTGGTCGCCCTGCAGCGGGAGAAAGCGCTCGGCGCCGCCTCCCGCATCGAGCTATTCATCAAGGAGATCGAGCGGCAGATTGTCTGGACCACCCAGCCCCAGCTCGTCGCCCCGTCCGCCGCCCTCGAGCAGCGCCGCATCGACTATCTGCGCCTGCTGCGCCAGGTGCCCCCGATCACCGAGCTGAGCTACCTCGACGCCTCCGGCAAGGAGCAGTTGCGCGTGTCCCGTCTGGCCATGGACGTCATTGGGAGCCAGCAGGACTATGCCCACGACCCGCGCTTCACGGTGCCGAAGTCTGGGCGTATCTACCACGGCCCCGTCTATTTTCGCAAGGAATCAGAACCGTACATGACCATTGCCATGCCGGCCAGCGGCGGGGCGGGGGCCACCGTGGCCGAGGTGAATCTCAAGTTTATCTGGGACGTGGTGAACCAGATCAAGGTCGGCCGGGCTGGGAAGGCGTTCGTCGTCGATGGTCAGGCGAACCTCATCGCCCATCCCGACATCAGCCTCGTCCTCCAGAAGACCACGCTTGGCTCCCTCGATCAGGTGCGGGCCGCCTTGACCGCGCCGCCCACGCCGGGGGCGACCACGACCGACATCCCCATTGCCCACGACCTGCAGGGGCGCCAAGTGCTGACAGCCCACTCGATGATCTTACCCTTGCGCTGGGCGGTCTTCGTCGAGCAGCCCTTGGAGGAAGCCTTCGAGCCGCTGCGGTCGTCCATCACGCGCACCGGCCTCCTGGTTCTCCTCGGCGTCGCCTTCGCGGTGGGGGCCAGCCTGATCCTCGCCCGCCGGATGGTCCGTCCCATTCGCGCCCTCGAGGCGGGCGCCGCGCAGATCGGCGCGGGGGAGCTCGGTCACCGCATCCAGGTGAAGACCGGCGACGAGATCGAGGCGCTGGCGGCGCGATTCAATCAGATGACCGCGCAGCTCCAGGAGTCCTACGCCACCCTCGAGCAGAAGGTCGACGAGCGCACCAGCGAGCTCACCGAAGCCCTCGAACAGCAAACGGCCACGGGCGACATCCTCGGTGTAATCAGCAGCTCGCCGACGGATGTTCAACCAGTGTTCGACGCGATTGCGCGGAGTGCGGTTCGCCTGTGCGACGGCGTGGGCTGCGCGGTGGTGAGGTTCGACGGGACCCTTATGCATCTGGTGGCCCAGCACACCGCCGAACCCGAGCTCGGCTGGGGCGCGGCGGGCCGAGCCACGGTGCGCGCCCGGTTTCCGATGGCCCCGCATCGAGGTTTGGCCAACGGGCGGGCAATCCTCGACGGTGCGGTGGTGCACATTCCTGATATCACGCAGGATCCGGAGTACGATCCCGAGTTGAAGCGCGCTTCCCTCGGGTCCGAGCGCGGGCCGGATCACCCGCGGAGCGTCCTCGCCGTGCCGATGCTCCGCGAGGGGCGTCCCATCGGGGCGCTGGCGGTGGGGGGACGGGAAGCCGAGCGGTTCTCGGATAAACAGGTGGCGTTGTTGCGCACGTTCGCCGACCAGGCCGTCATCGCCATCGAGAACGTCCGCCTCTTCAGCGAACTGCAAGCCCGGACGGCTGAGTTGAGCCGGTCGGTAGAGGAGTTGACGGCGCTCGGCGAGGTGAGCCATGCGCTCAGCTCCACCTTGCACCTGGAGACGGTGCTCGCCACCATCGCCGCCCGGACGAGCCAGCTCGCGGCTGCCGACGGTTGCACAATCTACGAGTACGACGAGACGGCCGAAGAGTTTCGTCTGCTCCGGATGAGCGACGACTTTGCCCCGGACTTCGTGGACGCCGTCCGCCAACGGCCCATCCCCAAGGGCGAGGGGATCATGGGACAGGCGGCCGCCCGCCGAGCGCCGGTCCAGATCCCCGACCTCACGGTCGGCAGCTATCAGAGTCCGGTGCGCGACCTGCTGGCCGCCGCCGGCTACCGTGCCCTGCTGGCCATCCCGCTCATCCGTGAGGATCACGTGCTGGGCGGCCTGGTGATCAATCGCAAGGCGGCCGGGGAGTTCCCGGACGAGGTGATCAAGCTGCTGCAGACCTTCGCCACGCAGTCTGCGCTGGCCATCCAGAACGCGCGCCTCTTCCGGGAGATCGAGGACAAGAGCCGGCAGCTCGAGGTGGCCACCCATCACAAGTCGGAATTCCTGGCCAACATGTCGCACGAGCTGCGGACGCCGTTGAACGCCGTCATCGGCTTCTCTGAGGTTCTCCTCGAGCGCATGTTCGGGGAGATCAACGACAAGCAGGAGGAGTATCTCAGCGATATCCTCGGATCGGGCCGCCACCTCTTGTCGCTCATCAACGACATCCTCGATCTCTCCAAGATCGAGGCGGGGCGGATGGAGCTCGAGCTGGCCGACTTCGACCTGCCCCAGGCCATCGACAACGCCCTCACCCTCGTGCGCGAGCGGGCCAGCCGGCGTGGGATCGCCCTGTCCGCGTCCGTCGACGATCGGCTGGGCGAATTTCGAGGGGACGAGCGCAAGGTCAAGCAGGTCTTCCTGAACCTGCTCTCCAATGCCATCAAGTTCACGCCCGAGGGCGGGCGCGTCGAGGTACGGGCCGAGCCCGTGGACGGACACGTGGAGATTTCGGTGAGCGATACCGGCATCGGGATCGCCCCCGGCGACCAGGAGGCCGTGTTCGAGGAATTCCGGCAGGTGGGGACGGACTACGCGATGAAGCGGGAGGGCACTGGGCTCGGGCTCACGCTCTGTCGCAAGTTTGTCGAGCTGCACGGCGGCACCATCTGGGTGAAGAGCGCGGTGGGGCAGGGCTCGACGTTCACCTTCACGTTGCCGGTGAGGTCATGGCCAACGAGCTGATCCTGATCGTTGAGGACAATGAAAAGAACCGCAAGCTCGTGCGCGACGTGCTCACCTACCGTGGGTACCGTATCGCCGAGGCCGAGACGGGCGAGGACGGCGTGCGACTGGCGCGGGAGCTGCACCCCGCTCTCGTCCTCATGGATATCCAGCTGCCCGGAATGGACGGTATCGCGGCCCTGCGCGAACTCCGGGCGGATGCGGCCACCCGCAGCATCCCCGTCATGGCGGTCACCGCCTCGGCCATGACGCACGATCGCCAGAAAATCATGGCGGCTGGCTTCGACGGCTACCAGAGCAAGCCGATCAGCGTGCGCGAGTTCACGGCGGCCGTGCAGGCCCTCCTCGATCGGCAGGGCGGAGCCTCGGCGTGAGCAATCCCGCGCACCTGCTGGTTGTCGACGACACGCCGGTCAACGTCAAGCTGCTCGCCGATCTGCTGGGAGCCAAGGGCTACGCGGTCACCACCGCGGCCTCGGGGCCGGAGGCGCTGGTCCGCATCGACAAGGAGCCGCCCGATCTGGTCTTGCTGGACGTGATGATGCCCGGCATGAGCGGCTACGATGTCTGTCGAAAGCTGCGCGAGAACCCCGCCACGGCGTTGCTGCCCGTGGTCATGGTCACCGCCCTCGATCCGACCCAGGAACGGGTCAAGGGCATCGAGGCGGGCGCCGACGACTTCCTCACCAAACCCATCAACCAGGCGGAGTTGCTGGCCCGCGTCCGCTCGCTCCTGCGTATCAAGCAGCTGCACGACGAGCTGATGGAGCTCACGCGCTCGCTGGAACAGCGGGTCCAGGAGCAGGTGGCCCAGCTCGAGCGGTTGGGGCGGCTCAAGCGCTTCTTCTCTCCCCACCTCGCCGAGCTGATCGTGGCCGGCGGCACCGAGGACCCCCTGCGGACCCATCGCCGTGAGATCACCGTCGTCTTCGTCGATCTGCGCGGCTTCACCGCCTTCGCCGAGACGGCGGAGCCGGAAGAAGTGATGGGCATGCTCCGCGAATACCACGAGACCATGGGACGGCTGATCCTCGAGCACGAGGGCACCCTGGAGCGATTCACGGGCGACGGCATGATGATCTTCTTCAACGACCCCCTCCCCGTGGCCAATCCGCCTGAACGGGCGGTCCGCATGGCGCTCGGCATGCGCCAGCGCGTGACCGCCCTGAGCGCGGGCTGGCGGAAACGTGGGTGGGAGCTTGGCCTCGGCGTGGGCATCGCCCAGGGCTACGCGACTCTGGGCGCCATCGGCTTCGAGGGCCGCTGGGACTACGGGGCCATTGGCACGGTGACCAACCTGGCTGCTCGCCTCTGTGGCGAGGCCAGGGCGGGCCAGATCCTCATCTCGCAGCGGTTGCTCGCCACCATCGATGGGCTGGTCGAGTGCGAGGCCGTCGGCGAGCTGACCCTCAAGGGTTTCCAGCGCCCTGTTACCAGCTTCAACATTCTCGGGACAAAGGACGAGCCATGACTTCGGCCCCATCTGCGACCATCGTGATCAGCCAGCTCGCCACCGGGCCCACCGCGCCGATGGTAGCCGGCAGCCCCAACCAACTCCACACGCGGATCGCCGATGTGGTTCAGCAGATGGGCTCCCCCCCGTGGTCCAAGCGGCTCATCGCCGACGAGCGCCAGCTGGTGACCTTGATTGCCAGCCCGCGGGGCGGGGGCAACCGGCCTCACTGGCACCGCGAGTTCGACGAATGGTGGGTCGTCCTGGCCGGGCACCTCGAGTGGGAGCTGACCGGTGGGATCGTGGTCCGCGCGAGCAAGGATGACCTGGTCTGGGTGCCGCGAGGCGCCGTTCACCACATCCGCAACGTGGGCCACGACCTCTCGCTCCGCTTGGCGGTGGCCATGCCGCCCGCGATGCACTACTTCAGCGCCTGCGAGCAGTGCGGCTACACCGACGACGGCCCGCGCGAGTGGTGCGCCTGATTGTCATGGGGGGCCCCGATATGGCCCCCCAAACCCCCCAACGCTCGTGACACCTCGGGGGACCCGGGGCGCCCCTCGGTCATCCGCGGCTCTTACACCTGGCGCAGCATCGACTCGGCGTCGCTCACCTCGAACTTCCCGGGCTGCTCGACGTTGAGCGCCTTCACGACCCCGTCGTCGACGAGCATCGAGTAGCGCTGGGAGCGGACGCCCATTCCGCGCGGCGTGAGATCCATGTCGAGGCCGAGCGCCTTGGTGTAGGTCGCGCTCCCGTCGGCCATCATTCTCACTTTGCCATCGCTCTTCTGCTCCCGCCCCCAGGCTCCCATGACAAAGGCGTCGTTGACGGAAATGCACCAGACCTCGTCGACCTTCTTCGCCTTGAGCTGCCCATGGGCGGTGACGTAGCTGGGCACGTGCTTGGCCGAGCAGGTCGGCGTGAACGCACCGGGTAGCCCGAAGATGACAATGCGCTTACCCTTGGCCAGATCGAGGACGGGAAAGCTGTTGGGCCCGACCGTGCAGCCTGGCCGCTCGGTCTCCACGAACTCCATGAGCGTACCCTCAGGCAACCGATCACCGACCTTGATGGGCATGGGAACTCTCCTTTCGCATGTCGTCGACGGCACGTCTCAACGATGGAATCGAACGTCGGTAGCGTAGCATAGCCCTCGGGACACCGCCGCTCAGCGCTTGTCCTTATCCGCGTAGCTGACGGCGAGGCCGGCGCCCGCATCGGACTGGATTCCGTACGGTGGCACCGGATACCGCAAGCCGTTCCGATGCAGCGCAGCCAGTCCATCGATCACCTTGGGCAGGTAGCGTGGCGGGATGGCCATCAGCATCTCGTCATCGGCCACGCCGCCGTACCGTCGCTCGGCATAACAGGGAATGGTGAGAGCAGGTTCCCCGGTGCGGAGCGCCTTACCCCAGGAATCCGCGCAGGCGGACTCCCCCACCGAGGTCATGGTCAGCTTCCGGTAGCCCGACCATTGCAGCCCGTTGATGAAAAAAATCATCTGCCCCGGCGTGCCGTAGATCAGGCAGACATCGGGTGGGTCGAGCCGGCCCGAGGTCAGCGGCGAGACGGCCATGGCCTGATAGCGTCCGTAGGGGACCACGTCCATGGCCTGCTGGTGGGCGGATGCGTCCTCCACCGTCTTGAACCACACCCCCGCCATGCGCGTACCCGACAACCACTCCGCGTTCTGCGGGTGCAAGCCGATGACGGCGCCGCACTGGGCCCCGACCAGATCGGCCATGGTGATGCCGACCGTCCATCCGAGTTGTCGGGCCTGGGCGACGATCTGATCGGTGGTGTGCTTGCTGCGAGGCCGGCGGATCTTGGGGATCGCTTCCATCTCCTCCACTGTCGGGAAGAGCTTCATGCCGATGGGAATGGAGCGGAGCCGCAGATACTGGTTCAGCGCATCGACGATCGTGGTCCAGGGATAGCTCTCCACGCTTCATCCTCCCCGTAGGCGGTCGATAGCCCGCCGCTCGCGTTTGGTCGGTCGGCCCGCCCCCGGCGTCCGATAGGCCGGTCGGCCCTCACGAATCCTGGACGGTGCCGGCGGCGTCAGGTCGTCGTAGAGGGCCCGCGCCGCCGGGGCGGGACCCCGCCGCTCGGCGAGGGCAGCCACTCGCATCATCCGGCGACCGACAGCGATCGTCACCCGGACGATGTCCCCCGGTCGCACGAGCCGTGAGGGTTTGGCGGCCTGCTCATTGACATCCACCTTACCGCCCTGGCACGCGGCCGCCGCCAAGGTCCGAGTCTTGAACAGGCGAGCAGCCCATAGCCACTTGTCCACTCGCACGACGTCCGCGTCTCGGTTCACTGGAAGCAGACGGTATCATAGGATCTCGGCCCGCCCCGAGGCGGTCGATCGAGGAGCCATCGCATGCGTCATCGAGTCCTGATGATCGCCTGTCTGCTCGGCGTCCTGAGCACGGCGTGGGCGGCCACCGAAGTCGTGATCGAGGATTGGAAGCAGCCGCCGCTGGGTTCCAGGGGGATTCCCTCGGGATGGAAGGCCCAGAGCTGGGGGAAGGCCGACTACGACGGCTTCTCCATTGCCGACGAGGGGAGCCGGTCTCTGCATCTGCTCAGTCGTTCCACGAGTTCGATGATCGTCAAGGACCTCGCCGGCAAGGTCAATCTGAAGGAGACGCCCATCCTCCAATGGAGCTGGAAGGTCCTCACCCTGCCCAAGGGAGGGGATGCTCGGCAGGCGGCCACCGATGACGAGGCCGGGCAGATCTATGTCGTCTGGCGCCGCTTCCCGGAGATGGTGCGCTCGCGCATCATCGGCTACGTGTGGGACACGACCGCTCCTGCCGGCGAGTTCGTCAAGAGCCAGAAGACGTCAACGGTTACCTACATCATTGTCCGCTCCGGGACGGCCGAGCTGGGCAAATGGCTTGTCGAGCAGCGTAACGTGCTCGAGGACTACCGGAAGATCTACGGTGAGGCTCCCGCCAATCCCGACGCGGTGGCGGTGGGAATCGACTCTGACGACACGAAGTCGAGCGCGGAGGCCTACCTCGGTCCGATCCTGTTCCGGGCGCCCTAGCTCTCGTTCTCTCGTCACACCGCCAGCGCGTAGCCGTCGCGGCGGGGATCGGCACCCGCCATGAGGGCGCCCGTCTCGGGATCTCGCGCGATGCCTTGCCCGCCTCCGACCACCCACGACCAGTCGTCGAGCGTATTGACCTGATGTCCTCGTCGGGCAAGCCCCTCACGGATGTCAGCCGCAATGCGCGCCTCGGCGTCCACCAGTCGATCACGGTATGCGCGCACACGGGGCGCTTCGATGGCCTCCTGGATGTTCAGGTCGAAGTCGAGCACGTTGAGCAGCATCTGGGCTTGCGTTTGCAGAATGCCGTAGGAGCCAGGCGTCCCCACCGACAGGGCGAAGCTCCCGCCCTTGAACACCTGCGTGGGCGACATCATCGTGCCCGCTTTGCGGCCCGGCCGGAGCAGATTGGGGGAGGCGGGATGCAGGTCCATCCACTTCAGGATGTTGTTGAGCACGATCCCCGTCCCTGGCACCGCAAAACCCGAACCGAAAGGCACGCCGAGGGTCTGGGTGACCGACACCACGGTGCCGTGGGCGTCCGCGCACGCGAAGTGCGTGGTCTGTTCGTGCATGAAGTTGGCGGGGTGGCCCTCGCCGATCTGCCCTACGAGTCTCTCGGGATGGTACCGTTCGCCTTCGCTCACGGCCGCCTTGCCAGTGATCCGCGCCCGCTGGGCAGCGGCATAGCTCTTGGCCAGAAGCCCGCGAATGGGCACGTCGTCGCGGTAGGCGTAGGCGAGGCGATCGGCCGAGCCGAGCTTGATCGCCTCGATCAGGTGATGAAGGTAGGTGGCGGAATTGTGGCCCCAGGCCGTGACATCGTAGCCTTCGAGGATGTTGAGCGTCTCCAGCATCTGAAATGCCGAGAAGGGCGGGGGCACGGAGACGACCTCCGCCCCGCGGTAACTGACCGCGACCGGCTCGCGCCACACCGGTCGGAAGGCGTTCAGATCGTCCTCGGTCAGCCAGCCGCCCGCCGCGCGCACCGCGCGGGCGATCAGGGCGGCGACGGGGCCCCGGTAAAAAACCTCGGGCCCTCCTTCGGCGACCTGGCGCAGGGTGCCGGCCAGGTCTTTGTACGTCATGACGGCGCCTGGGCGAAGCTCGCCCTGGTCGAGGTACAGGCGCTGGGCTTCACGCGACCGTCCCAGTGTTTCTCTGGCACGACCCAGGAAATCGACGCTCCTCCAGGTGAGCGGCACCCCGTGCTCGGCCAGTTCGATGGCGGGCGCGAGGACGGCGGCTCTCGGCATGGAGCCCAAACGCTCCAGCGCGGCCAGCCATCCTCCGAGGTTACCGGGCGTGGCACAGGACTTCGGCCCTCCGGCCAGGTCAGCCTCACTCACCCGAGAGGCATCGGCCGCCTGCGGGGCGTGGCCGATGAAGTCCAGGACGTGGCGCTCCCCGTTGGCGCGTGAGATCAGCATGAGTCCAATGCCGCCGACACCGGACATGAACGGCTCCACGACATTGAGGGCGGCGCCGACAGCGACCGCGGCGTCCACCGCGTTCCCGCCGGCGAGCAGCACCTGGATGCCGGCCATGGAGGCGAGCGGATGCGCCGACGTCGCCACGCCGCGCAATCCCATCACAACCGGTCGATACGCGTGTCCATGAGGTGGCATGGGCTCCTACCTTCGCATTGAGTCGGGTCTAGGACGGCTTCTCCAAGCTGAGAGCGCGAACCTTGGGATCCAGCACATCTCGGACCGCGTCACCGAGCAGGTTGAGGCCGAAGATGGTGGCCATGATGGCGAGACCGGGATAGATGACCAACCAGGGTGCCTGCTGAAGGTAGAGTCGCCCTTCGGCCAGGATGTTCCCCCAGCTGGGCACGTACGGCGGCACCCCGACTCCCAGAAACGACAGGGCGGCTTCGGTGAGAACGGCGGCGGCAAAAATGAAGCTTCCTTGCACGATCACAGGCGACAGGCAATTGGGCAAGACATGGCGGAGGACGAGCACACGATCCGATGCGCCGAGGGCGCGCGCCGCCTCCACGTAGGTCATCTCGCGCACGACGAGCACCGAGCCACGCACCACGCGCGCCACCCGCGGGGCGTAGACCACGCCGATGGCCAGAATGACGTTCAACACGCTGGGGCCGAGGGCGGCCATGAGCGCCACCGCCAACACAATGGCGGGGAAAGCCATGAGCCCGTCCATGACGCGCATGATCGCGTTGTCGAGGCCCTGATAGAACCCGGCCACGAGCCCCGAGAGCAGTCCGACCACGAAGGCGAACACCACGACGGCGGCGCCGACCCCCAACGAGAGGCGGGCGCCGAAGACCACGCGACTGAAGACGTCGCGGCCGAGGTCGTCGGTGCCGAACCAGTGCCTCTCAGCGGGCGCCGCCAGGCGGGCCACGACATCGATACGCTGGGGATCGGAAGCGATGAGAGGCGCCAGGGCGCCGACCAGCGCGACGAGGAGCGTGAGGATCAATCCGACCACCGCGACCTTGCGGCGAGTTAGCAGGCGCAGCGCCCGCGCCAGCTCGCTCGGGCTCGGCCGAACGACGGCCGACAGCGGGGGCAACGCGACGGCGCCGGGCTCGCTGCTCACTGGTAGCGCACGCGGGGATCGATGACGAGATAGGAGAGGTCGATGAGCAGGTTGACCAGCATGTACACGCCGGCCACGCACAGAACGACTCCCTGAATGACCGGGTAATCACGTCGCAACACCGCCGAGATGATCAGGCGACCGATCCCGGGAATGTTGAAGATCGTCTCGACCACCACCGCTCCCCCGATCAGGATGGCGAAGCTGATGCCGATGATGGTGACGGTCGGGATGAGCGCGTTGCGCAGGGCGTGCTTGTAGACGATGGCCCGCTCCGCCAACCCCTTCGACCGGCTGGCGACGATGAAGGGTTGGTAGAGCACGTCGAGCATGCTGGACCGGGTAATGCGCGCGATGAGGGCCGACTGCACGACGCCCAGGGCGACCGCGGGAAGCACGAGGGAGCGCAGCGTCCCCATCCACCCGTACTCGAGGGGGGCATAGCCGGCCACCGGAAACCACCCGAGGTGCACCCCAAAGAACAGAACCATCAGGAGCGCGAGCAGAAAATTCGGCACGGAGATGCCCACCAAGGCCAGGGCCATGCAGGCCTGGTCGGGCACCCCGTTGCGGTAGCGGGCGGCGATGATGCCGGCCGGGACCCCCAGCACCACGGCGATCACGGTGGCGAAGGCGGTCAGGAGCAGGGTCGGCTCCGCGCGGTCGAGGATCGCCTCGCTTACCGGCTTGCGCAAAAATATCGACTGGCCGAGATCGCCCTGCAGAAGGCGAAAGTAGAAGCGGCCGAGCTGGACGTAGAGCGGAGCATCCAGCCCGAGCTGGCTGGCAATTTTCTGGACGTCGTCGGCCGAGGCGTCGGGACCCGCGATGACCGAGGCGGGGTCACCCGGCGCGAGATGGATCAGGACGAACGCGACCGTCGCCACGACAAGCGCGACCGGAAGGAGAGCCAGCAGGCGCCGAACCACATAGGCCTGCACGGCGCGCGCCTACTTATCCAGCCACACGTTCCAGAGTGCGAACTCGTTGACGGCGAGCAGGCCCTTGACGTCCTTGCGGCTTACCACGAGCGAGAAGTAGTCGCCGAACTTGATGCGTCCGACATCCTCGTAGAACAGGGTCTGAACCTTCTCCCACATCGCGCGCCGGATCCGAGGATCGGCCTCGCGCCGGATCGATTCCATCCAGCGGTCCTTATCGGGCAGACACCACCAGCCCGGCCAGTTGCAATCGACCGCGGTGTTGAAGGCGGGATCGGGGTTGAAGGTGAAGCCGGTCGAGAAGATGTCGAACAGCTCTGGCTTGTTGCGGCGCTGAACGAGGGTGGCCCAGTCCACTACCTGGAGGTCGACCTTCATGCCCACGCCCTCCAGCTGCTGCTTGGCCACCAGGGCGTTCTTGTACATCCACTCGTATTCCTTGGTGGTGATCCACCGTGCGGGCGTGTCCCGGTAGCCCGCCTCCTGGAGAAGCTTCTGGGCTCGCGCCCGGTTCCGTTGGTTGTACAGCTCGCCACTCACCTTCGAGTACCAGGCCGGTTGTTCGGGGAACATCAGAGCCGGATCGACCCGGTAGAAGTCCTTGTGGCCGAAGCCGGCCGCCATGATGGGTTCCATGTCGAGCGCCGCCTGCATGGCCTGGCGCAGACGCTTGTCCGTGAAGAGCCCCTGCTTGTGATTGAGGACGGCCACTGACCACGCTGACGGCTTGATGACCTGGGCAACCACCCCCGGCATCCCCTTGATGCGCTCGTATTGGTCCTGCTTGATCTGCTGGCCGAAGTGGTATTCGCCGGTTTCGACGCCAGCGAGCCGCACCGACACCTCGGGCACCGGGATGAACAGGATCTCGTCCAGATAGGCCACGCGTTTGCCGCCGAAGAAGTCGGCGGGTTCGGGGCGGGCACTGTAGTCCTTGAAGCGAACCAGCTTGAGGTGGCGGTCGGGCTTGTGCTCGACGAAGCGATAGGGGCCGGTGCCGATGTACTCCTTGATGGGACCGTCACCAGCCGCCTCAACGACTTCCCGCGGATAGATGGCCGCTGCGTTGTTGGGATGGGCGAGGCCCACGAGCAGGGCGGGCATGGGCTCCTTCAGGTACAGGACGACGGTGTACGGGTCTTTTGCCTCTACCCCCTCCAGGTCCTTCCACACGGCTTTGCCGCGGCCGGCCGACTTGCCCCAGTGCTTGAGTGACGCCACGACGTCGGCGGCGGTCATTTCCTTGCCATGGTGGAACTTCACGCCACGGCGGAGCTTGAAGGTGTACGTCCGTCCCTTGTCGCTGACGGTGTGTCCTTCCGCGAGCATCGGAATGGGCTGATATGCCTTGTCATAGGTGTAGAGCGTTTCGTAGATATGCCAGGTAATCTGCTGGGTGATCACCGCCGTGGTGGTGTGCAGATCGAGGGACGGCGGCTCGCCGATCATGGCCGCCTTGAACACGCCCCCCATTGTGGGCTGCGTCTGGGCGAGGCTGTGGTCGGCCCCCGCCAGGGCCAAGGTAGCGCCGACCACAACGCTTCCGAGAATGCGCAGGGGTTTCATGGCGTACTCCTTCTCGCCCCCCGCCTGGAGGATGAGGGCCTTGTGTCGCGTGTCTTGACACGCTGCGGCGAATTATAGCATCGGGCGCTCATTGAGACGCCGCAGTTGCCACGGGGTCGGCCCTTCGAGCAGAGACAGCGCGCCATAGTCCTGCCCGAAGCCGAGCAGACGCGCCAGGGGCAGTCCCAGCGCATGGCACAGGAGGGCGCGGTTGGTCCCGCCATGCGCCACCACGGCGATGGCTCGACCGGCGTGGCGGTCGACGAGGGCCGCGAAGGCCGGCCACGCCCGGGCCAGGAGGTCCGGTACGCTCTCACCTCCCGGAAACGGAAATTCGCCCACCCGAGCCATCCACTCGGCGAACGCGGTCGGCTCGCGCTCCTGGATCTCGGCGGCGGTGAGCCCGTCCCACCGCCCCATCGACATCTCCCGTAACGCGGGGACCTCGATGGGCACGAGACCGTGGGGAGCCGCGATGATCTCGGCGCTGCGTCGCGCTCGCGCGAGGTCGCTCGAGAAGACGGCCGCCAGCGCGATCGTCCGCAGCGCTTCCGCCTGCTCCATGCATTGCCGCTCGCCGCGCGGGGAGAGCGGTACGTCCATGTGGCCGATGAAGCGCCGTGTCTCCGCCTGAACGACCTCTCCGTGACGGACGAGACAGATCAGCGTTGGAGAGAGACCCATGCCGTGACCGTGAGGAGAACCGCCAGCTCGGCCAGTTCGACGGTTCCCCCGAGAACATCGCCCGTGATCCCCTTGAGCCGGCGGACCATCAAGCTCGCAAAGGCCACCGCGACCACCGCGGCGGTACCCAGGGCGACCATCCCCGCGGCGCCCAGGACGACCAGAGAGACGAGGGCGGCGATAGCGAGAGCGAGCGGACCGGCGAACGAGCGGAGGCCCCTGCGGAAGTCGGCCCCATGGCCGTCGGACCGCGCCGGAGGGAAGAGCCCGGCCAGCACGACGGGGACAGCCCGCCCCACGACAGGCGCCACCAGAAGGACCCGCCAGCGCTGGGGCGAAGGGATCTCCGCCAGGGCCCCGACGTCTAGCAGCAGGACGAGGATGAGCCCCATGGCGCCAAAGGCGCCGATCCGGCTATCCCGCATGATGGCCAGGCGATGCTCGACGTCCTGGCCGCCCAGGCCGTCCAGGCAGTCGGCCAGGCCGTCCAGGTGCAGGCCGCCGGTGAGCAGTTTCCAGACGACAACCGTGATAAGACCGGCCAAGAGAGACGGGAAGATCCGGGCCGTGGCGCGCTCCACGAGGGCCAGGACGGCGCCGATGCCGAGACCGACCAGCGGGAACCAAACGGCTGCCGCGCCGAGCGAGGCCGGGAGCCCTTCCCCTGGCGGGCGGCGTCGGTCCGGCCAAGGGATGATGGTGAGGTAGCGGACGGCGTGGGCGAGGGCGCTCACGGGAGGCGATGCTAGCACGCAGGAATACGCTTGACGCCCCGCAACGCTCTCAGTACGGTCAAGTCACGCGCAGCTCCGAGCACCGGCGCTCGGGGTCCCTGGCCAGCGTGCCCTAACCTGGTCTCGGTACGACAAGGATGCGGGCATGACCATCACCGGCATCGCCGAGAAGTGGGTGGACGAGGCGGCAGGGTTGACCACGCCCTCGCGAGTCGTGTGGTGCGACGGCTCGACGAGTGAGTATGACTCGCTCATCGAGAGCATGCTGCGCGATGGCACCGTGCTCGCCCTCAACCCGCGAACCTATCCGGGCTGCTACCTGCACCGGAGTCATCCTCAGGATGTCGCGCGCACCGAGCAACTGACCTTCATCTGCAGCCGGAGCCACGACGAGGCCGGCCCGACCAACAACTGGATGGGACCCACGGAGGCCAAGGCCAAGGCGGTGCCCCTCTTCCGCAAGGCCATGCGCGATCGGACCATGTACGTCGTGCCCTATCTGATGGGGCCGGCCGGTTCACCCATGAGCCGAGCAGGGCTCATGGTCACCGATAGTACCTACGTGGTGGCGAGCATGCACATCATGACGCGGGTCGGCCAGGTGGCCGTGCAACACATGCGCGATGACCATGACTTCGTCGCCGGCCTGCACGCCCTCGGCGATCTATCACCCGGCCGCCGATTGATCCTCCACTTCCCCGAGGAGAAGCTGATCTGGAGCGTGGGCTCGGGCTACGGCGGCAACGCGCTCCTGGGCAAGAAATGTCACGCCCTCCGGATTGCCTCGTCTCAGGCACGTGACGAGGGCTGGCTGGCCGAGCACATGCTGATCATCGGGGTCGAAGATCCGGACGGGCGCGTGACCCACCTCGCGGCCGCCATGCCCAGCGCCTCGGGCAAGACCAATCTGGCCATGGTCGTTTCGCAGCTGCCGGGCTGGCGCGTCTGGACCCTGGGCGACGATATCGCATGGATGTGGATCGATGCTCAGGGGCAGCTCCGGGCCATCAACCCGGAGCGTGGCTTCTTCGGCGTCGCCCCCCACACCAGCCCCAAGACGAATCCTCATGCCACGGCCATGGTTCGGACGAACACGATCTTCACCAACGTCGCCCTCACGGGCGCCCGCGAGCCGTGGTGGGAGGGGCTCACGCCGGCGCCGCCCGCCGGGCTCACGGATTGGCAGGGCCGCACATGGGCCCCGGGTGGTGACGCCGCTGCCCACCCGAATTCACGCTTCACCGTGCCTGTGTCGCAGTGCCCGTCCGTCGCATCCAACTGGGAGGATCCGCAGGGGGTGCCGATCGAGGGACTGATCTTCGGTTCGCGACGGACGCGTGCCATCCCGCTTGTCTTCCAGGCTTTTGACTGGGCGCATGGCGTCTTCCTCGGCTCCGCGATGAGCACGGAGACGACGGCGGCCATCACGGGCCAGGTTGGCGTGGTGCGTCGAGATCCCATGGCCATGATTCCGTTCTGCGGCTACAACATGGCCGACTACTTCGCGCACTGGTTGGCCATTGGCCAGCGCGTCAAGAAGCCGCCCCCCATCTTCCGGGTGAACTGGTTCCGCCGCGATGCCGACGGTCAGTTCCTGTGGCCCGGCTATGGCGAGAACATGCGCGTGCTCAAGTGGGTGGTCGAGCGGATCCGTGGGACGGGTCAGGCGCGGGAGACACCGATCGGCTCGATTCCGGCGCCGGGCGCAATCGAGCTGGACGGGCTCGCGGTCACGCCGCCGCGGCTGGCGGAGGCCCTTTGTTGCGATCCCGACGAATGGCGCGAGGCGCTGTCCGACCTCTCCGCGTTCTACGCTCAGTTCGGCTCGCGGCTCCCCACTTCCATCGCCGCCACCCTCACCCAAACCCTCCACCGCTTCGGAGCCTGACCCCGCCCAAGAACTCGCCCCCGCCCAGTCCCGAGCCCGTGGAGTACCAGCACCCAATCGCCTGCGTGAAACCGAGGAGCGCCCCGGGGAACCCGGGGCGTGACGAGCGTAAGGGGGGCTTGGGGGGCCCTTTCGAGGCCCCCCATGTCAAACAGGCAAGACCGCGTTGCGGCGGGTGGGGAACTCGTGAACCTTGGACTCGGCGTAGCGCAGGCGTGTGATCAGCTCTTGGCGCAAGGCGGCGCCGGGCACGATGCCGTCGATGAGCATCTCGGAGGCGAGCTTGAAGGTATCGACGTCACGAGCATACTCGTCGCGCCGCTCCTTCACGTAGGCGGCCCGCTCGCCTTCTGGTAGCTCCATGATCTTGTTGTAATACACGGCGTTCACAGCCGGCTCCGGCCCCATGATCGCGATCTGCCCCTGGGGTAACGCCACCACCGCGTCAGGCTCGAAGGCCTGGCCACACATGGCGTACAGACCCGCCCCGTAGCATTTGCGCACGATGACCGAGATCTTGGGGACGGTGGCCTGGGCGGTGGCGAAAATCATCTTGGCGCCATGGCGGATGATTCCCTCGCGCTCGACCTTGCTCCCGACCATGAAGCCCGCCACGTCGGCCAGGTACACCAGGGGAACGTTGTAGGCGTTGCACAGCCAGATGAACTTGGCGGCCTTGTCCGAGGAATCGACGAAGAGCACGCCCCCCTTGACCTTCGGCTGGTTGGCCACGATTCCCACCACGCGGCCGCCGATTCGGGCGAGTCCCACGATGATCTCGGCGGCGAACAGCCGCTTGATCTCGAACCAGGAACCGGCGTCGATGATCCGATCGATCACTTCGTACATATCGAAGTACTTCCGCTGATCGTAGGGCACGATCGCTTCGATGGAGCGGCCGGGTTTCGGCTCCGCGGTCTCGCCGTCGGTCGGACGCGCGCGGTACGACGAGGGCATGTACGCGAGGTATCGCTTGGCCAGCTCGATGGCCTCCTCGTCTGAGGCGGCCAGCACGTCACCACACCCCGAGACGCTACAGTGCATGCGGGCCCCGCCCAACTCCTCCAGAGTGGTCTTCTCCCCCACCGCCATTTCCACCATGCGCGGGCTACCCACGTAGAGTGACGCCTTGCCGTCGACCATGATGACGAGGTCGGTGAGCGCCGGCAGGTACGCCGACCCCGCTGGCGAAGGACCGAAGAGGATGCAAACCTGGGGGGCCACGCCCGAGAGTTGAACCTCGTTGTGGAAGATCCGGCCTGCGTGGTAACGGCCGGGAAAGATCCTGATCTGCTCGGAGATCCGCCCCCCGGCGGCGTCGACCAGATAGAGGATGGGGATCTGCAGCCGGGCGGCTTTTTCCTGGATGCGCACGATCTTCTGCACCGTCTTCTCGCCCCACGAGCCGGCCTTGACCGTGTAGTCGTTGGCCATGATACAGACAGCCCGCCCTCCCACCGTGCCGACTCCCGTCACCACCCCGTCGGACGGCGTGTCGGGTTCTTCCGCACGGGCGAAAAGCCAGTCTTCCTGAAATTCCGTGCCAGGGTCGAGCAAGAGCTTGAGACGGTCGCGTACGAAGAGCTTGCCCTCGATCTTCAGCTTCTCGCGATACTTGACGTGCCCCTGCTCGACGCGGGCGCGCTCGCGTGCGTAGCGCTCGGCGCCGTCACTCACAGACGGGGCATCCCTCGGGTCCAGGCGCCGAGCGCGCTAGGGATTGGGGTTCACCCACAGCAGGATGATGAGGACTCCATCGCCGTATCGCGGTCCTCCGATTACGGCGGGCCGACCGGGTGGAGCGGCGATGCTCGTGGTTACCTCCGTGAAGTTGCCCCGGATGAGTCGGACACGCAGCCGTACCGCTTGCTCACGCATACCCTCGGGGGTCAGTTCCAGCTGACGATCACCGGCCAGGGTGGCCCGGTGCGTCACTCCCATGGGGACATTCCCCAGCATCTCCTGGAGCGGATGATACTGACGGTAACGCAGGAGTTGGCGCAGCTTCAGCATGTAGGTGTCGACCCGTGCGTCGGCCGGGAAGGGTTGCGGGGGCATATCGGCCGGGGGAGGGCCGTCGGAGGCCAGGAACACTCGAGCGCCCAGATAGACCCGTGGCAGCGCCGGCCGCGTCTGGGCGTCAGGATCGGATGGGGCCGGTAACGTTGGCGTTTGGGCGAGGGCCGAGCCGGCTCCCCACGTCAGGGTGACCGCGAAGACGAGAACCAGGAATGCCCCCAAGGCATCCCGTAGCCGCTTACGCGCATTGTGCAGGCGCGACATCACGGTTCCCATCGGAACGTCCAGCACCTCGGCGATCTCGCGATATGACAAGCCCTCAAGGTCACTCAACATGATAATCGTTCGATGATCCTCTGACAAAGTCTCGAGGGCCTTGGTGATGCGCTCGCGATCCTCCGTTTGGGCCGCCGCGCTGTCGGGGCCTCCACCCTGATCCGTCATGACTCGCTCCCAGTCTTCCTCCGGAACTCGCTCGATGCCGAAGGCGCGCCCCCGGGCGGCCCGCTGACGCACGCGATCGGCCGCGAGGTTCATCACGATGCGAAACAGCCACGTGTAGAACGCCGACTGTCCCCGAAACGACCCCAGCGCCTGGTACGCCCGTATGAACGCCTCCTGGGCCACGTCCCATGCCTCCTCGCGGTCGCGGAGGACGTTGTGGGCCAATCGCCACACGCGCTGCCGATACTTGTCGACCAGTGGCTCGAAGGCCGAAAGGTCACCGGCCTGGCAGCGCTCGACCAAGGTCCGATCGTCGGGGCTCACGGGGCGATTATCCGCTCACCCCGTCGTAACGAGACTTTAGACGGCGGTGAGGCGGGGCCGATTCACCGCCGGGACCGCGGTGGCCGGGGGCCCCCAGCCAGGGCAAGGAGGGCATCGAGCCCCAGCAGATAGCTCTGCGGGCCAAATCCTGCGATCTGGCCGCGGGCGACGGGGGCGATCACCGAGTGTCGACGGAACTCCTCTCGGGCGTGGACGTTGGAGATATGGACCTCGACCACGGGCACCCGGATACCGCTGACGGCGTCCCGTAAGGCCAAGGAATAGTGGGTGAACGCGCCCGGGTTGAAAACAACCCCGGCGAACCTTTCCTTCTCGGCTCCTTGCAACCAGTCGATCAGCTGCCCCTCGAAGTTCGACTGGCGGCACTCCACCCGCAGGCCCCGCGTGCGGCCGTGCTCGCGGATCAGGCGATTGACGTCAGCGAGGGTGGTGTGCCCGTACACGCTTGTCTCGCGCGTTCCCAGGAGGTTCAGGTTGGGGCCGTGGAGGACGAGCGCGGCCCTCAGGGATCGCGCTCCGAGAGGGTGGCCGTGAATAAGGCGGTCGGGGATCGGCGTCGAAAGGTATGGTGCCAGACGGGGCTCACCGAAAGGAGCTGTGCTACCATGCCAAAAGAGCATAGCATGGTCATTGCATCTCCCCCCCGGCTCCTCGGCGAAATCCTCGTGGAGGAGGGGCTCACCACCGCGGATGTCGTTGCCCAGGCGATGGTCCGAGCCGAGCAGAGCGGTGAGCGCATCGGCGAGGCCCTGGTCGCCATGGGGGCCGTCTCCAACGAGGATGTATTGCGGGCGCTGGCCCGCCAGCTCAGTCTGAGCTTTTTCACCCGCGACGAGCTGCCGTCTCCGCTGCCGATCCTCAAGGGGCTTTCGCCGAAGTACCTGCGGCAGTACCTGGTGTGCCCGGTGAGCATTGACGGCAACATGCTCACCTTGGCCACGGCCGATCCGCTGAACCCCCTCATCGTCGACGATCTGCGTCAGAACACGGGCTTGGTCATCAAGCTGGTGGTGAGCCTGCCCGACGCGATCGCCGACGTCATCGATCGCACCTATGATGGTGTTGCCACGCCGCTGCAGCGGATCGTGGAGGGGATGGACGAGGAGCGATCGGCCGAGGTCGACGAGGACGTCAGCCATTTGCGGGACATGGCCTTCGAGGCTCCGGTGGTCCGCCTCGTCAATTTGCTCGTGGAGAACGCCATCGGAGGAAACGCCTCCGACATTCACATCGAGCCCTTCGAGGATACCCTGCGTGTCCGGTACCGGATCGACGGTATCCTCTATGAGCAGGAAGCGCCCCCGCGACGCCTGCAAGCGGCCGTAACCTCACGCATCAAGATCATGGCCGAGATGAACATTGCCGAGCGCCGCCTGCCTCAGGATGGGCGGATCCGCGTGACTCTCCAGGGCCGCCGCGTGGACATCCGCGTCTCGACCATCCCCACCGTGCACGGGGAATCGATCGTCATGCGCTTGCTCGATCGGTCGAGCGTGTTCCTTCCGCTCGAGCGTCTCGGATTCTCCGGCGGCACTGGCCGTCGCTTCGAGCGACTCATCACCCTGCCCCACGGCATTCTCCTCGTGACCGGACCGACCGGATCGGGCAAGACGACCACGCTCTACGCCGCCCTCGACAAGATCAACTCTCCCGACCGCAAGATCCTGACCGTGGAGGACCCCGTCGAGTACCAGCTCAAGGGCGTGAACCAGATTCCCGTGAAGGCCAAGATCGGGCTGACCTTCGCCACCGGCTTGCGCCACATCGTGCGCCAGGATCCCGATGTCATCCTGGTGGGGGAGATTCGCGACCTGGAGACGGCGGACGTCGCCATCCAAGCCGCCCTCACCGGCCACCTCGTGTTCTCTACGCTGCACACCAACGACGCCCCCGGCGCGATCACCCGTCTCCAAGACATGGGGGTGGAATCGTTCCTGCTCGTGTCGGTGCTGGAGGGCGTCATCGCCCAACGCCTCGTCCGCCGCATCTGCCAGGCGTGTCGGGAACCGCACGTACCCTCCGGCGCCGATCTGCAGGCCCTCGGAGTGACGGCAGACCCGGGTGTCACCCTGTTCCGCGGCCGCGGGTGCGATGAGTGCCGGGGGACCGGCTACCGAGGGCGCTCGGGCATCTACGAGCTGTTCGAGATCAGCGAAGAGGTCCGGAGTATGGCCCTGCGCCGCGTCTCTGCCCGCGAGATCCGACGCCACGCCATCGAAAGCGGCATGGTCAGCTTGCGTCTGGATGGCTGGGCGAAGGCGCAGCAAGGGCTGACCACCGTGGAAGAGGTACTGCGGGTCACGCAGGAAGACTCCTGACCATCATGCCGGTCTTCACGTACCGCGCAGCCGACCGGCAAGGCCAGACCGTCGACGGGGTGATGGAGGCCCCCGACGCCCGGGCCGTCATCGAGCGGCTGCACCGCGAAGCGTACTTCCCGGTGCGGGTCGTCCCTCAAGGCCAGCGGATAGCGTGGTGGGACTTCAGCTTCTCTCGAGGCATCCGTTCCCGCGACTTGCTGGCCATGACCCAGCAGCTGGCGACCCTGGTCGAGGCGGGCATGCCGCTCGATCGTGCGCTCTCCATCTTGGAGGAGCTGGCTCCCCATCAGCGGGTGAAGACAATCGTCGCTGATCTGCTGCATAGCGTGCGGGGGGGCTCGTCGCTCAGCGACGCCCTCGCCAAGCACCATCCCCGCCCCTTTTCGCGCCTGTACATCAACATGGTTCGCGCGGGCGAGCGAGGGGGGGTGCTGGAGGCGACCTTGCGTCGGTTGGCCGAGTTCCAGGAGTCGCGGCAAGCCTTCACAGAGGCCATCGTCTCCGCCATGATCTACCCGGCCGTGATCACGACTGTCGGGGCGGGAGCGATCGTGTTCCTCATGACCTTTGTCATTCCGCGCTTTGCCGAGATCTTCAAGGATCTCGGCCAGGCCATTCCCACGGCGACCCAGATCCTGCTGTCCACCAGCCTGGCCATGCGATCCTACTGGTGGGTCGGCGTGTTGATCCTGGTGGGGAGCGTCTTGGCCTGGCGACTGTGGACGGGAACCACGGAGGGGCGACGCCAGTGGGATCAGTTCCTGTTGCGGACCCCGCTCGTGGGGCCGGTCATCATCAAGGTAGAGACGGCCCGCTTCACGCGGACGCTCGGCACCATGCTCAGGAGCGGGGTGCCCGTCCTCGGCGCGCTGGCCGTAGTCGGAGACATCATGACCAATCAGATCGTGGGCCACGCGGTGGGGCGCCTGGCCGACACGGTGAAGCGTGGTGGGACGGTCGCCGCGGCCATGCAGGAGCACACACCGTTTCCCGCCCTGGCCACCCACATGGTGCGCGTCGGCGAGGAGACAGGCCGGCTGGAGGAGATGCTGCTCAAGACCGCCGACACCGTGGAGGCCGACGTTCGCAGCGAGCTACGGCGTACCATCGGTCTGTTGGAGCCGGCCGTCATTCTGGTCATGGGCGCGGTGGTGGCATTCATCGTGGTCGCGATGCTCCTGGCCATCTTCTCCATCAACGAGATTCCGCTATGACACGTTGGCGTCGCCTCCTGAAGGACGACGCAGGCTTCACCCTGGTGGAGCTGCTCGTCGTCATCGTCGTGCTCGGACTCCTGGTCGGCCTGGTGGGCCCGCGTTTGTGGGGGCAGGTCAGCAAGTCGAAACAGGCGACCGCCAAGGCTCAGATCGAGCTCATCGGCTCGGCGCTCGATCAGTTCCGCCTCGACAACGGGACCTATCCGGGCGGCCTCGACGCCCTCAACCAGAAGCCGGGGAACGCGCCGAACTGGAACGGACCGTATCTCAAGAAGGCTATCCCCAACGATCCATGGGGACACGCATACAAGTTCAAATGCTGCCCCGGGCAGTTTGGCGAGTACGACCTGTGGTCAGAGGGTGCCGACGGTGCTCCGGGTGGCGAAGGCGAGAACACCGACGTCGTCTCATGGAGCGAGACACCCCAGGCGCAGCGGCAGTAGGCGCGCCAGGCTTCAGCCTCATCGAGGTTGTCCTGGTGCTGTTCGTCGTGGCCCTGGCCACTGTCGTCACGCTTCCCGTGGTGGGCCGGACGGCGGACGCGGCCCGCGTGCGCGCGGAGGTGGCGGGATTCTCGGCAACCCTGCGGCATGCCCGCGAGCTGGCGGTGACGACTCAACGCCCATTCCGTGTCGAGGTGAACCCCATCGAGCACCGCATGACGGTCGTGGCGGATGAGGCTGACGTGCGCCTCACGCGGCGGCTGGCCCCCGAGCTCACGGTGCAGGTCGTTTCGGGGCGCTCCCTCACCGTGCACTTCGATCCCCAAGGGATCTCCAGTGGTGGTGACTTTCGCCTCAGCGCCGGGAACGCCGTCTATCTCGTCAACGTGGACCCGCTGACCGGCCGCGTCCGAATCAGCCGATGAGGAGGGGCACCCCCGCGGCGTTCCGCAAGCCTCGCCGAGGGCAAGCTGGGTTCTCGCTGCTCGAGGTGCTGATCGCCTTGGCCATTCTGGGGACGGCTGTCGTAGCCGCCATTCAGGGTGTGAGCCAGGGGCTGCGTCTGCTCAAGGTGTCGGGCGACCAGCAGCAGGCCACGGCCGTGGCCGACCAGAAGGCGCGCGAAGTCGTCTCGCTGGTCGAAGGGGTGGAATCGGGGTCGGAGGGCCGCTTCGCCTGGCAGCGGGTGACGCGCGTCGTCTCGACGCCGGAGCTCACTCCAGCCGACAGCGCCCCGAAGTGGCGAGTGTTCGAGGTCGCCGTCGCCGTCACCTGGGACGACCAGCGGCGGGTGGAGGTCGCGACCCTCCGCACGGTGCCGGCGACCTCGGATCCTACCCGTGACACCACGGGATCGGACGCGCCCCAACCGGGAGGTAGCCCGCCCCGAAGTGGCTCTCGAATCCCCGCCGCGGACGCTGGGTCGGGCGCCGGCGGCGCCACATCGAGCGGAGGCTTCATGGGGAGCTCCGGGGCGGGGAAGGGCAGCCCCAGCAAGACGCCGTTCATGTCGGAGCCCCGCCGATGACGGCGCCCCGGCCACATTGCCCCCCCCGCGAGCCGCGCGCCGCGCCGCCCGCGGGCTTCACCCTTGTGGAACTATTGATGGCCCTGGCCATTGTGGGCGCACTTCTCGTGATCGCCTTCGGTGGTCTCCGGGTGGTGCTGGCCGCCACGCAGCGAGGCGAGGAACGGGTCGAGGTCCACCAGCACGTGCGCAGCTTGGCGACGATCCTCACCCGGTCGGTCGGGGCCACCTATCCGTACAAGGGCCCCATGGGACAGAACCCGGAAGCCCGGCTGCTCTTCCAGGGGACCGCCTCGAAGTTGGAGTTTGTCACCCAGGCACCGCCGTTCCCCCTGGCCGGGACCGTGGCCTTCACGGCGGTCGTGCTCGAGCACGTCGAGGGGGAAGGGTTGGTCATCAAGGAACGGGCGCTGCCGAACTGGAATCCGTTTGCGGATGCTGCCGTCGTGCTGCGTGATCGCGCCGTGACCGCGCTTACCTTCCGATACATGGACCAGAGCGGCAGCTGGCAGCCCACCTGGGAGGACGACAATTCCACTCCGGGCGCCATTGAGGTCGCGGTCGGTCTCGCCCTCGACGGGCACCAGGTCCCCCTGCCCCCGCTGGTGGTGCCGCTCAAGGTCACGCCCCCCGAATGACCCCCCGACGTCCGGCCGCCGCCACGCCGCCCGCTGAGGGCGGATTTGCCCTGGTGGCGGTCCTGCTCGTGATGACCATCATTGGCATCCTGGGTGCCGAGTTCGCGTACTCGATGCGCCTGGAGGCGAGAGCGGCCCTGACGTATAAAGAGAGCGTGCTCGGCCTGCACCTGGCCGAGGCGGGAGTGCAGAATGCCTTGCGCGAACTGGTCGGCCAGGGGCCACGGGTCGCGCTGGCCGAGGATGGGCAGCTGACCTTCTACACGACCGGGAATATTGCCGTGCCGCGGCTGGACCGCGAGAAGGTGGCGTACGGAGGCGGCCACTATTCCTATCGCATCACCGATGAGGCGGCCCGTCTCAACGTCAACACGATGATCAACGCGACGTCGCTGCTGGCGTTGGATCGGCTGCTCCAATCCCTGGGGATCGAGAAGACCGAACGGGATATCATCAGCGACTCGATCCAGGACTGGCGCGACGGCAACGACGCGTACCGGGTCAACGGAGCCGAGAGCGACGATCATTACCTAAAGCTTCCCGTTCCCTACCGCGCTCGCAACGGCAATCTGCAGTCGATCCGCGAGCTGCTCCAGATAAAAGGCATTACTCCCGACCTGTTCGCCGGTACCGCCGAGCGACCGGGCCTGGCCGAGTTCTTGACCGTGGCCACTCCAAACCCCGGGCAGGTCAACATCAATACTGCGAGCCGGAGGGTGCTGGCCGCCCTGGGGCTCGCCGAGGCAGAGATTCTGAATGTCGTGGGCATCCGACAGGAAGCCCCGCACCCAAGTGTGCCCGGAACGCTCGGCGGGCGTGGGCTCGCCGTCCAGTCGACCACCTTTCGAATCGAAGTGGAGGGCATCGTGGACGGCAAGGTGCGCGCGCGCGTCACCGCCATCGTCAGGAAGGTCGATCAGCCCCGACCGTCCATCAGAGTTCTCGACTGGTGGCTGCACCGATGAGAGGCTCTGGCGTTGCGGCCCCCCCGGGATGGACTTAAAATTGGGCACCGGCCCGACGCCGGTCGTACTCTGACACCGTGATTCTTCCAGCGACCAAGCTTGCCGTCATCCTGGCCGGAAACCGCCTCATCGTGGGGGCGGTCCGCCGCCAGAGCGCGGAGACGTTCGTGGTGGAAGCGGAACAGCCGGTGACGGCGCTCCGCGCCGAGCTCGACGCGCGCAAGCTCGCTCCGCGGGCGGTCGCCCTCGGACTCCCGCGATCGGCAGTTACCGTCACGCCGATCGACTTTCCCGGCGTCCGCGGCGACATGCGCGATATGGTCCGCTTCGAACTCGAGCGCCACATGCCATTCCCCGCCGATGACGCGGCCTTCGACTTCACGCTCATGCCGGCGGACTCGAACGGGCCGACTGCCCCAGGCACCCGACGCGTCCTGGTGGCGGGAGCGGATCGGCGGGTGGTGGAAGGCGCCCTGCGCATTGCCGACGAGGCCAAACTCAAGACCACCTCGGTCACGGTGGCTTCCCATGACCTGCTTGGTCTCGTGAAGCTCGAGCGAAAGGGGCGCGCCGTGTGGGTCCATAAGAGCCCCCTCGGCGTCGACCTGCTCTTCGTGGCGAGCGCTCAGCTCGTGTCGAGCCGGTCCCTCCCCAGCGCCAGCGACGAAGAGATCGCGCGGGAGATCCGTCAAAGCCTCACGGTGCTCCGCTGGCGGGCGTTGGACGCCATCTGGCTGTCGGGTGAGTCGGACTATGTCAACGCGGCGTTCGCGCCGCTGGGCGGACCGGTCTCGGCGCCCCCCTACACGGCCTCCGCCCGGCGTCTGCTGGCCGGGCTCGAGGGGGAACCCGAGTCCACGCGCGGACTGGGTGAGCTGGCTATCGCGGTCGCCGCGCGGCGCGGAGCGCGGCCGCTGGATCTCATCCCGGATACACGACGCCCTCGGCGAGTCACGCGCGGCCAGTGGGTGACCATGGGCACGCTGGCCGCCACCGTCATCCTGGGGGTGTCCGCCCTCCTGTATCCCGGGTACCGAGCTGGTCGCTACCTGGTCTCCGTCAACCGGAAGATCGAAGCGCTGACGCCCGAGGTGCGCGCGGTGGAGCGAGTCCAGCAGGAGCTCGAGCGCAAGCGCAAGCTGCTCGCGAGCATCGTGGCCATCGAGTCGAATACCGCACGTCCGTTGCCTGTCTTGCGCGAGCTGACAGAGGTCATTCCGGCCGAGGCGTGGCTCAGCAGCCTGTCCCTCGACACCAAGGGTGTCGAGCTCACCGGCCAGGCCGCCGCCGCCAGCAGCCTGATCCCTCTGCTCGAGAATTCTCCCCGGCTGGAAAAGGTGGAGTTCTCGTCACCGGTGACCCGTGGGCGCGACAAGGAACAGTTCCGCATCAAGGCCTCCTGGGAAGTTCAGGGCCGGGCTGCCCCAGCCGCGCCGGCGGCGGGCTCGGCCTCCCCCACCCGACCGGGTCCTGCTGGTCCCGGGCCGTTGACCGCGCCGGGAGGGGCGCCGCGATGATGGGCTCCCTCTCCCGGCGAGAGCGGTTGCTCATCGTGGGGGCGGTCGCGGTAGCGGTGCTCGTGGGTGGTTGGCTGCTGCTCCTCGATCCCGCCATGGAGCGCAACCGCATCGCTCAAGAGGTGATCCCGGCTCGGCAGGAGTTGCTCGCTCGCCGCCTCGAGCTCGTGAGCCGCAAAGACACGATCGCCGGAGAGCTGGACGCGGTGAACGGGAAGATCAACACCCTCGCCGGGCGGTTTCTCACCGCCGCCACCCCCGCCGTCGCCGCCTCTGAGCTCCAGAAGATCGTCAAGGATACGGCGGGGCAGGTGAACACGGAGGTCCGAAGCGAGCGCATCCTTCCGACCGTCGAGCGTGGCGAGATCCTGGAGGTTCCCATCGAGATCACCGTCTCGGGCGAGATCCGCCAGCTCGTGGATTTGCTGGCGCGGCTGGAGACGGCGCCCAAACTCATGACCATCCAAGATCTGAAGTTGCGGGTGGTGAACGTGAGTCAGCCGAAGGAGATTCTGGCTACGGTCACCCTGTCGGGCTACATCTTGACAGGTCGTAGCTAACCATGCCGAAGACCCTCCTCGTCGGCAACGCGGTTCTCCTGGCGGCGGCGGCCCTCTTCATCGTTCTGATGATCCGCACGGCGCGCACCCCGTGGCCCGCGCCGGTGCCCGCTCGTCCTCGCCCGGCCGCGGCCCCGAGCGTGCCGCCGGCCGAGGCAGATCCGAAAGCGCCACCCGCGCCGCAGACCTATGCGACCATCGCGACCCGCAACCTCTTTAGCCCGACCCGGACGGAAGCCCCCCCGCCGGCCGTGGCCACTCCTCCCGCGGTCGTGGTGCCAAAGCCGAACCTGTACGGCGTCATCGTGCGGGAGAATGCGTCGGTCGCTTACCTGGAGGACCCGGTGACCAAGCGCGTTGGCGGGTATCGGCTGGGCGACGCGATCGCCGGGGGGACCGTGAAGGACATCACGCGGGACCGGGTCACCTTGGCGCGCCCCGACGGGAACATCGACATCCGCTTGCACGACCCCTCGCGGCCGCGTCCCGCCGCGCCCCCGACACCCCCTGCAGGCGCCCAGCCCGGCGGCGCTCCTCCGGCGCTTCCCGGAGGCGTCCAGCCTCCACGTCCCGGTGCGGTGACGCCTCCGGCAGCAGGGCCGACTCCGGCACCTTCCGCCGTAGAGCCCGGAACCCCACCACGCCGGACCTTACCTCCCAGCCTCTTGCGACGGCTCCCATCGGGAGCCCAAAGCGATGCGCCGCAACAGTAGCCTGGGCGCTGCCTTGAACGTGGTCATGCTGGTCAGCCAGCTGAGCGCGTGCGCCACGGCGCCACCCAAACCGGAGCCGGTAGCGCGGCCGCCTTCGGTGTCCGTCACCACCGAGCCCGCGACGCCGCAGGTTGCGCCTCCTCCTGCTCCTGCCCCGGCCCTTCCGCCGGTAACGATCGGGCCGCGACCACCGGCTGCCCCCGCCCCTGCCGAGGCGAAGCCGGCACCGCCTCCCTCGCCCCCGCCCACGCTTCCGCCTCCTCCGTCCCCTGCACCGGCTGCGCCCGCGCGTGGGCGTAACATCGTCTTGAACTTCGACAACGCGGACATCGAGACGGTGATCCAGGCGGCGAGCGAGATCGTCGGGTTCAACTACGTGCTGGCCCCCGACGTGCGCGGCAAAGTGACGGTCCAAACCGCCGGCCGCATCCCTCAGGAGGACGTGTTCGGTGTCCTCCTGGCTATCCTCGAGGTGCACGGCTTCACGGCGGTCAAGTCGGGAAACCTTTACAAGATGATCAAGATCGAGGGAGCTCGCGAGCGCGCCGTTCCCACCATCGTGGGGGCGATGCCGGATACCGCGCGTCCTGACGACGAGGTCATCACCCAGATCGTGACGGTCCGCTACGCATCGGCGACCGATCTCACCACGCTCCTGCGTCCCATGATCTCGGCGCGGGGTTCCCTGGCCGCCCATCGCGAGACGAACGTCCTGATCGTCACCGACACCGCCGCCAACATCAGGCGCCTGCTCGACGTCGTCCGCTTGGTCGACGTGGAAGTGGCCCTCGACGAGCTGCAGATCATTCCGATTCGTTTCGCGGACGCCAACGACCTCGCGGCCATTCTGAACCAGCTCTACCAGAGTGGTCGGGTCAGGTCGGCAGGCGGCCCGGCGCCCCCCGGCGTTGCGGTTCCGCCCCCGGTGGCACCACCCGGAGCTGCCCCCGTGCCGCCGCGCCCGCCGGGGCCGGCCACGGCAGAGGCGACAGGGGTGGAGCGGGCGCCATTCATCATTGCCGAGCGGCGCTCGAACTCCCTGGTCATCCACGCCCGTCGGCGTGACATCGAGACGATCAAGCGTCTGATCGAGCAGCTCGACCAGAACATCTATAGCGGTCGCCGGGTGTTCGTCTACTACGCCGAGAACGCCAAGTCCAAGGATCTGGCGGCGACCTTGAACGCGATCTATGGCTCGGGCCCGACGACGGGGGTGGCCGCCCCGACCACGCCAACCACCCCCCCCTACGGCGGTCCGCCTGGCGCGCGCCCACCCGCGCAGCCGGCGGCTGCCCCCGCGGTGGGGGCCGGGGTGGTGGCCGAGGGGGGCGTCCTGGAGGGCCAGGTTCGCTTCATCGCTGACGAGACGACCAATGCGGTCATCGTCACCACGTACCAGCGAAGCTGGGAAGAGCTGCAGGAGACGATCAAGCAGCTCGATCGGATGCCGCGCCAGGTGCTCATCGAGGTCCTGGTCACCGAGGTCACCCTCAGCAACGATTTGCGGTTCGGCCTCGACTGGGCAATCAGATCCGGCAAGTTCACCGTCGCCTCGCAAAGCCTCAATTTTGGAACTCCCGCCGTTGTACCGCCACCACCTGGCCCTATCCCAATCCCGCTGGTTGGCGCCGGCGGGCTGACCGCGATCGCCTTCGCGGCCGATCAGTTCTTCGCCATGCTCAACACGCTGGCCGCCGAAAACCTCCTGAACACGCTGTCGAACCCGCATGTGCTGACCTCCGAGAACAAGAAGGCCGTCATCAACGTTTCGCAGTCGATACCGATCATCACGAGCCAGCAAGTCCCCATCGGGGCGGGCACAGCTGGCGACCAGGCAGCAATCGTCGGCACCCAGACGGTCGAGTACCGCGATGCCGGTGTGGTCCTCACCGTCACCCCGCGGATTGGCGAGCGGGGGACGGTGGCTCTCGATGTCAAGCAGGAAGTCAACGACCTCGGACAGAACCAGCCGCCGACCAACTCGCCCATCATCATCAAGCGGGAAGCCGAGACGTCGGTGGTGCTCCTGAACAACCAGACGCTGGTGCTGGGGGGGCTGATCCGCGACAAGCGAACGGTCGTCAATAGCGGGATTCCCCTCCTCAAGGACATCCCGTTCCTCGGTTACCTTTTCGGATTCAAGGAAAACCTTGTCGAGAAGACCGAGCTTCTGATGTTCATCACCCCGCGTGTGATCGGCACCGCGCTCGATGCCGCACGGGTCACCGATGAGTACCGGCGGGCCACCCCCGCCCTCGAGGAGTCGATCAAGCGGGCACCCCGACAACCCAAGATCGGGCCCACTACCCCTCCTGCCACACCTGGTCCCCCCATAGAACCCCCGTCTCCCTGATGGGGGACCACGTCATGCGGCTCGCGCAATCGCTGATCGGCATGGTGCACCTGGCGCCACTCCCCGGCAGTCCGCGCTGGGGAAGTTCCATGGACCGCGTCCGCGAATGTGCCCTCGCTGACGCCCGGGCTCTCGCCGAGGGTGGTTTCGACGCGATCCTCTTCGAGAACTTCGGCGACGTGCCGTTCACGGCCGGCCGCGCCGAAGCCTCCACGGTGGCGGCCATGAGCGTGGTGATCGCGGCGATCCACGCCGCCCTGCCCGGAATTCCGCTGGGCGTCAATGTGCTGAGGAACGACGGACGATCGGCCCTGGCTATCGCCTGTGCCACGGAGGCGGCCTTCATTCGTGCCAATGTTCACGCCGGGGCTGTAGTCGCCGATCAAGGCCTGCTTCAGGGCGACGCCTATCAGACCCTGCGCGATCGGCGCCTGCTCGGGACCGACGTGGCGATCTTTGCCGATGTGCAGACGAAGCATGCTGCGCCCCTGGCGCCCCTCGAGCTGGAGACGGAGGCGCGCGACCTCGTGCACCGCAATCTCGCCGACGCCCTGATCGTGACCGGGCGAGCGACGGGGGAGGCGACAGCTCTCGCGGACCTCAAGCGGGTGCGCCGCGCGGTGCCCGACGTGCCGGTGCTGGTGGGGAGCGGGGTCACCGCGGAGTCGGCGGCCGAGCTGCTCACGATCGCGGATGGGCTGATCGTTGGAACCTGGATCAAGCGCGAGGGGCGCATCGAGAACCCGATCGACGGGGCACGCGTGCGCCGGCTGGTGGATGCCGCGCGCGCGCCGCGCTAGGGCGAGCCGCCTGGCCGCTGCCGCACGCGCCGTCCTCGTCACCATTGCGCTGCTCGTCGCCGCCTGCCAGACGGCCTTCCCGCGCGAGCGTCCACGACCCAAGGCCCCGCCCGCCGATCTCGGGGCGCTGGTGCTCGTCGGATTCCAGGGAACCGAAGCCCGTGGCAACCTCGACCTCGAGGAACTCCTGTGCCAGGTGAAAGTGGGCGGCATCATTCTCTTTGCGCGGAACATCATCGATGCCGACCAGGTATCCCGCCTCACCCGCGAGGCGAGCGCGATCAGCCGGGTCTGTACGGGCCGCCCCCTTCTCATTGCGACCGATGCCGAGGGTGGTCAGGTCATGCGCTTGGGGCCCGGTGCGGGCTACTCCCCAACCCTCTCCCATCAAGACTTGGGCGACGGCAACGACCTCGCCGTGACCGAGCTGGAGGCGCGGCGCATCGGGCGCATGCTCCAGGAGGCCGGGATCAACTGGAACCTGGCGCCGGTGGTCGACGTGGGCTATAACCCCGCCAATCCCGTGATCGTCCGCTCTGCCCGGAGCTTCGGGGCGGGCCCGGTGCTGGTGACCAACCACGCCCGCGCCTACATCCGAGGCATGCACGCCGAGGGTATTCTCACCGCGCTCAAGCACTTTCCCGGTCACGGCTCGAGCTTCGCCGACTCACACCTCGGCTTCGTGGATGTCACGGACACGGCCAATCGTGACGTGGAGATGCTGCCGTACCGGACGCTCCTCGGCGAGGGCCTTGTCGACACCATCATGACCGCCCACGTCTTCAATCGGCATCTCGACCCCCGCTACCCCGCCACTCTGTCCAGCAAGACTGTCCGCCGCCTCCTCCGCCGGGAGCTGCACTTCGACGGGGTCGTGGTGAGCGATGATCTGCGCATGGGCGCCATCGAGAAACACTACGGTCTCGCCGAGGCGGCGGTGATGGCCCTGCGGGCCGACGTCGACCTCTTGCTGATTGCGTCCGATCGCCTGCCCGACGGAAGCTCGGCCGCGCGCACCGCGGTGGCGGCTCTGCGCACGGGCGTGGCCACGGGCCGACTGGACGCCAAACGTGTGTCCACCGCTCTGCGTCGGGTCGATGCGTTGCGGGCCCGGGTGGGTAGCGCCCAGATGATCGACTAGCTCGCCCTATTCAGGAGCGACGGAACACGTCAGTCGAGCGGGTCCTGTCGGGGTAGCACCGACCCGGTCAGGCGCTCAAGGAAGGTGTTCAGGAAGGCTTCCGCGTTCACGTGCATGGCGACTCGGCAGTTCGGCGTGCCGGGCGATCTGCGGGTCTCTCCGTCGGGGCCCACGCGCAGACACATAGGTTCCCACGCGACGACGTGTTCGTCGATGGCAGTGCCCACCGCCAAGGGATCGTGGAGAACCATGCCGGGCTGGCTCCGTGTCGACTCCGCCCGGAAGGCGCCCAGGGTGAAGGCGGTGACCCATTGGCGGAGTGGTGGCGGGGCCGCCGCCAGCGCCTTTGACAGACGGTCGCGGGGCAGAACGACCTGACGGGTGGCGTCGAGGGGAACGAGGTCGATCGGTAGTCCTGCCTCGAGCACGCGCGCCGCGGCGTCCGGGTCGACGTGCATGTTGAACTCTGCCGTTGCGGTCACGTTGCCGGGGACCTCCACCGCTCCGCCCATGATCACGAGCCGGCCGATCCGGCCGATGGCTTCCGGATGGGCCGTGAGGGCCAAGGCAACATTGGTGAGGGGCCCCAGCGCGATGATCGAGAGCCGCGGTCCATAGTGCCGGGCGATCCTGACCATCAGCTCGACGGCCCCGATGGTCGCGGGAGCGGCGGGCGTCACGGGCCAGGCTCCGGCATCGCCCAGGCCGTCCTCACCATGGTAGTGGGTCGCCGTCACCGGTGAACGCACGAGGGGGCCTGACGCGCCGATCGCGATCACGGGACGTGGCCGGGGTTGGCGCAGGGCGACCAGTCGGCCCGCGTTCAGGGTGGCCAGCTCGACGCCGACGTTGCCCGACACGGTGGTGAGAGCATGCACCTCGAGCTCGGGTGACCCCCAGGCCAAGAGAAGGGCGAGCGCGTCATCGACGCCCGGATCGGTATCGATCAGCACGGGCCTCACCTGCCCCACCTCCCCAGAATCGCCAGCCCTATTCCTGCCATCGTAAGGCCGCGTGGTAGGATACGCACAAACCTCGAGGGAGAGGAGACGAGATGGACATCGAGATCCTGTACTGCGCGGAGTGAAACTATTTGCCCCAGGCCTCCAGTTTGCAGGCCGCCATCAAAGGACGATACGGTATCACCCCCAAGCTCCGTGAAGGCATGGGCGGAATCTTCGAGGTGTTCCTGAACGGCGAGAGCGTGTACTCGAACCAGACGACGTACCGCTTTCCGACGGACGAGGAGATCTTCGAGAAGATCGATACTCTCAAGGGCTAAGGCTCCGCTCCAACTCTCCCTGGAATTTCGGGTGGGCGACGGCCATGAGTGCGGTCGCCCGTTCCCGCTCCCCCCGTCCCCTGAGCTCGGCCGTCCCGAACTCTGTCACCACGCTGTCGATGACATAGCGGGGGGTGGTGACGGCGGCTCCCATCGCCAGGCGCCCGACGATGCGTGATACCGAGCCTCCCCGGCCCGTCGACGGCAAGGCGATGATGCTCCGTCCCCCTGTCGAGCGGGACGCGCCGAGCGTGAAGTCGAACTGGCCCCCGATGCCGGCGACCTGGCGCGTTCCCAGGCTCTCCGCGTTCACTTGCCCGGTCAGATCGACTTCGAGGGCCGAGTTGATGGCCACGAAGCGATCGATGTGAGCGACCACGGCGGGATCGTGCACGAATGCCGACGAGTCCATGCTGACCATCGCATGATCATGGATGAACTCGAACAGGCGCCTGGTGCCCATAGCCTCTGCGATGTCCATGCGCCCTTGGTGGATGGTCTTGCGCCGGCAGGTGACCACGCCACGCTCCACGAGCGACACGGCCGCGTCGACAAGCAAGGAGTGCAGGGCCAGGTCGCGGTGGCCGGTCAGCCCCTCCAGGACCGCTTGCGGGATGGCGCCCACTCCTACTTGGATGGTGGCGCCATCGGGCACGAGGGCGGCCGTGTGACGGGCGATGGCTCGCTCGACCTCCCCTACCGGCGGGGGCGGGTACGGTACGAGCGGTGTGTCTGCCTCCACCCACACGTCGATCTGGCTCCGATGGAGGAAAGCGTTGCCTCGTGTTCGGGGCATCTCTCGATTGATTTGAGCGATGACCAACGGGGCCTCGCGCGCCGCCGGCAGGACGATCCCGGTCGATACTCCCAGACTCAAGTACCCGCCGGCGTCGGGAGGAGCGGCGTGGACGAGGACACAGTGGGGCGACCACTGTCCGCCCCGTCCGAAGAGCGATACGAGGTCGAAGTAGCGCACCGGGATGAACTCGACCCGTCCCTGCCGGCGCGCTTCCTCCAGCAACGGAGACATATGCCAGGTGAGGTAGCGGAGAGCTGCGTGTTCGGGGCGCGTCCACGGATAGTCGCCGAGGTGGATACCGCCCATCAGGGTGAGCCCGTGCAGGCGGTCCGCCTGGCGACACACTTCGTCCACGAGACTGACCGGTTCTCCGCAGCCGGGCGGAAGCAGCACCCGCATTCCGGGTGCGAGATGGCCTACCGCATCGGCCAGCGACGCCTTGACGAAGCGGCGAGCCATGGGCGCCGATTATAGCGCCGGCGTAGGCGCCCAGCGTCCCCCGAAGCCCAGAGGTCGCCCTGCCCCTGTCACGAGTTACTATGACGATCTATGAATGCTCGTGTCCGCCTCGGGATGCTTTCTCTGCTCGCCCTCATGACGATCGGCTGTGGCAACGTCGTGGCCGACCCCGTGCCGCGGGCGACTCAGGCCCCCAATGTCCGCTGCTTCGACCAGCCTCCGGCCGGTTCGCCGGCCCAGGATCCCAACGCCCGTCCGATGTTCTTTCTTTTCTGCATGCAGAGTCCGTGAGCCTCGGCATCCGCGCGCGGTGTCACCTGCCGCAGCGAGGGCCACCGCCGGAATCGCCGGCACGGAGCGCGACGACCCTCGGTTTAGGACACGCGCATACGGCGCGAACGGACGAAGTCGACCAGCATGTACTCGCCGAGTCGATCGGGAGTGGAGAAGAAGGCCCGCCCACGATTGATGCGGGCCATCTCCTCCACGAAGGCCGTGAGCCAGGGGCTGCGCTCGAGCATGAAGGTGTTGATGGTGATGCCCTCCCGCGTGCAGCGCTGGACCTCCCGCAAGGTCTCCTGAATGGTTTCGCGCGTGGGCGGGTAGTTGAAGTCGGCCTGGCCGTTGCGCATGAGATGCGCGGTGGGCTCTCCGTCGGTGATCATGAGAATCTGCTTGTTGCCGCCGGGGCGGCGAGCAAGAAGGCGTCGGGAGAGGAGAAACCCGGCGTGCATGTTCGTCCCGTAGTCGCAGTCGCTCCACGACAGCCGCGGCACCTGGCTCGCCTTGACCTCGTGCGCATACATCGAAAAGCCGATCACATGAAAGCTGTCGCGCGGAAACTGGCCTCGAATGAGCGCGCTGAGGGCCATGGCCACCTTCTTGGCCGGCAGAAAATAGCCGTTGTTGAGCATGGAACGGCTCAGGTCTAGCATCACCACCGTGGCCGATTGGGTGCGCAGCTCTGTGCGAAAGACCTCGAAGTCGTCGGGGGCCAGCCCGACCGGCGTCCCCGCCCCCGCCCGCTCGACGGCGTTCATGACCGTCTCCTTCAGGTCGAGAAGGAAGGGATCGCCGAACTCGTAGGCCTTCGTCTCGTCGGCCTGGTCTCCTCCCGCCCCCCGCCGATGGATGGCGTGGGCACCGAAGCGGTCACGCTTGAGGTGCGCGAAGATGTCGCGGAGGGCCTTGTCGCCGATGCGTCGGATAGCCTTGGCGGTGAGCTTGAGCTCGTCACCGTCCCGCTCGAGATACCCCGCCTCCTCCAGCTGCTTGGTGACCCCCTGGAGATCCTCCAGCTCACGAGCCGCCTCCGGACCGAGGAGCTTTTCGAACGCCTGGCGATCGAGCTTCTCGATGTCGTCCGGGCTCTTCACCCCACGCAGCTGGCGCTCGAGCTCGTCGAGTCGCTGTAGCTCCTCCATCAAGCGCATGGCCTCGCGGAGAGTGACCGGATCCTCGCCGCGGAAATCGTACCCGCGGCGCAGCTGGTCCATCGGGAGCATCTCTTCCAGATTCGCGGCGAGCTGAGCCAGTTCTCGCTCGAGCCGCTCGTCCTGCCCGAGCAGCGACCGCATCATCTCCTGGAGCTCCTGGCGCTGCTGGGGGGACATGCTCTCCAGCAGCGATTGCATCTGGGCCATCTGCCGGGCAATCTGGTCCAGGAGCTGGTCGAGATTCTCGACCCCGGGGAAACTATCGCCCCATTTAGCTTTGAAATTCTGGAAGTTAGGTTCCTTCCCTTCAGTTCGATCCTGAAGCATCCGGTTGAGGTCTCTCAGCATCTCGCGCAGCCGCTTGAGATCCTCGGGCCCCATACCCTGCAGCGCCTGCTGCATGCCCTGCATGAACGGTTTGAGCATCTGCTGCCGGAGTGACTGCAGCAGCTCTTGAAAGAGACGCCACGCTTCCGGATCCATGAACTCGTAGCTCTGGAGCTGCATGATCCGGCCAGGCGGATCAGCCGGCAACTGGTCGAGGCTCTGGCGGCGCTGGGTGGCCATCTCCTGGAATTGTTGGTGTGTCGACTCGGGTATCTCTCCACGCTGCGCACGCTCGTGCGCATCGGCAAGCCGGCGTTCGATGCCCTCGCGCTCGGTCTTGACGATCGTGTCGAGCTTCTGCCGAATGTCGTCGAGGGCGGAACCGAGGTCATAGCGATCCAGCTCGCGCTGGCGCCGCTGCCGTACCCGCTCTGTGAGATCGCGCAGGCTCGGGAGTTGACCGCGAACACCTCGCTGGAACAGGCGGCGTAGCGACTGCCATGGATCGCCGTCGGCCATCAGCTCCTCGGACATCGCGTCGAGCAGGTCGTCGGCGTCGAGGTCTCCAATCTTCTGCGAGCCGTCCCAGCGTGAGTAGCGGAAACGGGTGGTCATGGGCCGACCCTACGCGAACCCGCTTTCGACGTCAATCTTGTGGGGGGCCTCGACGGCCCCCCATGCCCCCCCACGCTCGGCACGGCCCGGGGAACCCGGGCCGCGCCTCGGGGACACGTGAGCTCTTTGCCTCGCCGGGCCCCCTAACCCCATGCGCTCGACGCGGCCTGGGGAACCCGGGCCGCGCCTCGGGGACACGTGAGCTCTTTGCCTCGCCGGGCCCCCTAACCCCATGCGCTCGGCACGGCCCGGGGAACCGGGGCCGCGCCTCGGGGACACGTGGGCTTTTCGCCTCGACGGCGCCCCCAGACCTCCTGCGAGCACACGTGAGCCTTGCAGTTGAGGTTGCCTCATCACGCCGCGCCTCGGGGATGGTTCCCGGGAAAGTGACGTATGCTACTGCGTATGACAATGCGTGCTCAGGCTCGCTTCGAGGATCTCTTGTCCAGCCGCGCGCGGCTAGCGCCGCCGGCGCCGACCCGGCCCGTCACCGACCCGCTCTACGAGTTCGGTGCTGGCCAGCCAGATCCGTCCTCCTTTCCCTACGACGGCCTGGTGGAAGCCACTGCGCGCATGATGAAGATGGAGGGGGCGGGAGCCCTCAGCTACGGCGAATATCAGGGCTACCGGGGCTTGCGCGAGCTGGTGTGCCAAAAGTACGAGCTGTTCGAGGGGCTGAAAGTGACCCCGGACGACGTGCTCGTCGCCAACGGATCGGGGCACGCGCTCTCACTGGCCTTCAGCGCCTTCCTCGACGTGGGGGATGTGATGATCGCCGAAGCTCCCACGTTCTCGGGAACCTTGCATACCATCCGGCGGCACGGACCGCGTGTACTCGACGTGCCCGTGGACGACGAGGGGATGGTGACCGACGCCGCGCGCGAGCATCTGGTACGGCTCCGCCGGGAGGGGCGCCGTTGCAAGCTCATCTACACCATCGTGAACTTTCAGAATCCAGCCGGCCCCACTCTTTCGCTCCGGCGACGATACCAGCTGGTCGAGCTCGCCCACGAGTACGACACGTTCATTCTGGAGGACGACGCCTACGGCGAGCTGCGGTTCGAAGGCGAGGCGTTGCCCTCGCTCTACGCGCTCGATGACGGAGGCCGCGTCATCCGGGCGGGCACCCTCTCGAAGATCCTCGGGGCCGGGGTGCGGCTCGGCTGGCTCTGTGCGCCACGTCCCCTGATCCCCGTCCTCCAGAGCTTTCTGTTCGGAGGCGGGGTGAGTCCGTTCATGTCGCGGGTCGCAACGTGCTTTCTGCGCGAGCATCTGGCGCCGCACGTGGCCACGCTCGTCGGCGTCTATCGGGCCAAGCGCGACGCGATGCTGCAGGGGCTGTGGGAAGTCCTGCAGGGCGCGGACGTGGACATCAGCCACCCCGAGGGCGGCTTCTTCATCTGGATCAGGCTCCCGAGGGCGACGAATCCCGCGCGCGTGATGGAGCTCGCCGTGCAGCGGCGCGTTCAGTTCAGCCCTGGCCCAGCCTTTTTCATCAACGGCGGCGGCGAGCAGTTTATCCGGCTCGCCTTCAGCTACGAATCACCCCAGCGGTGCCGCGAGGGCGCGCGCCTGATCGCGCAAGCCATCCTGGACGGACGATAGACATGGGGGGCCTCGAAAGGGCCCCCCAAACCCCCCTTTGCTCGGCACGCCCCGGGAAACCCGGGGCGCGCCTCGGTGAGCGCGGGCTATCTCCCTACTCGGGTGAGATAGGCTCGGGCACTCTCGTATTCATCGAGGCCGGCCACCCCGGTGGCGGCCGCCTCCTTGAACATCCGCACTGCCTCCGGGCTATCGCCTCGGAGCAGCATCTCGTGACCAAGGTAGAAGTAGGCTTGACAGCGCTGGGTCCGTTGCTCCGTAGAGCCGCCCTGCGGGATCATCGCGATCAGGTCCTTGGGCTTCAGCCGCCGCAGATACATGGCCACCACTGGTCCCGGCCACCGTGATAAATCGCGCCGGGCGGCGGTGGTCAACGACGCACGCCCGTCCTGTCGCAGGTGCTCCCGAGCCAGGTAGAGGTAGAGGGCCGGCTCGACCGCGTCTGGATCCAGCGCCGTCGCGCGGACCAGATCCGGAACGGATTCGGCGAATTGCCCCTGATCGAAGCGGGTGAGCCCGCGGCCGACGTAGGCATTCCGATCGTTCGGGTCCAATTTCAGTGCCTGGTCGTAGTCCTGGATGGCTCGGGCGCGATCCCCTCTGACCTTGTACACATCACCCCGGGCGCTGTAGGCGGCCGCCAGACGTGAGTCGAACCGGATCGCGTCGTCGTAGTCCCGAAGGGCACGCTCAACCTCTCCCCGTCGCCACGCGAGCAGTCCGCGATGGTAGAACGCGACTGAGTCAGTCGGCGTCACCCGCAGGACTTCGTTGAAGTCCTCGAGGGCCCTGTCGTCTTGGCCGTGCTTCAGGTACGCCACGCCCCGGTTGACGCGAACCCGCCCGGGGTCAGGCCCGAGCCGCAGCGCCTGCGTGTAGTCCTGGATCGCCTGGTCGAGCTGCCCCTTGACCAGGTAGGCGTGACCGCGGTTGGCGAAGGCCGCCGCTCGTCCAGCCTCGGTCGTTCGCGTCGACTCGATGGCGCTCGTGCAGAGGCGGATGGTCATCTCCGGGGGACGGGGCGCAGAATCGAAGCACTTCTGAGCCTCGTCGACGAACTGCGTCCACCCGGCCCTGACCGGAGCGGTGATCAGGAGCCCGATCACAAGGGTGATGATCCGCATGCGCCCTCCCGCGCGTCCTTACACACCGGCGATTCGCCGTCCCCGCGCCTCGGCGTATCATCTCATCGGCACCAAGGTCCCGCTCACCAGGAGGAGGACGGACACGATATGCGAACGACCGCACGGTCACACCTGGCCTTTGCCGACATCGTCGAGTCGGACCGCGCCGTGTGGGAGATCCAAACCGCCGGCGCCGGGCCGGCGGGGCGGTTGCCGCTCACGGCCGAGATGCTTCTGGAGCAGCCGAGCGGGAACATTTTCGGGCTCACGCAGAATGCCGGTATGGGCTGGGATCCGCGTGAGCTGCTGCGACCCCAGTTCCTGACCCTCAGTACCCAGGGTGGAATTCGCGCGCCCGATGGGAGGCCCGTTGCCCTTGGCTACCACACCGGTCACTGGGAGGTCGGGCTCCTGATGCAGGCCGCGGCCGAGGAGCTGGCCCGACTGGAATGTCTGCCCTTCGCCGCGTTCGTGTCCGATCCCTGCGACGGCCGTACCCAGGGCACGGTTGGCATGATGGACAGCCTGGCCTACCGTAACGACGCGGCCCTGGTCTTCCGGCGACTCATCCGCTCGCTGCCGACCCGTCGCGGAGTCCTCGGAATCGCCACCTGCGACAAGGGTCTCCCGGCCATGATGCTGGCCCTCGTGGCCATGCGCGACCTCCCGTGTGTGATCGTCCCCGGCGGTGTGACGTTGCCCCCCCAGGATGGTGAGGACGCCGGTAAGGTCCAGTCGATCGGAGCCCGCTTCGCCCATGGAGAGCTCTCGCTCGAGCGTGCCCAGGAGCTCGGCTGCCGTGCTTGTGGGTCTCCCGGAGGGGGCTGCCAGTTTCTGGGAACCGCGGCCACCTCCCAGGTGATTGCCGAGGCCCTGGGTCTGTCTCTTCCCCACTCGGCTCTCGCTCCCTCGGGCCAGCCGATCTGGCTCGATGGCGCGCGCCGCGCGGCCCGCGCGCTCGTCAATCTGGATGCGCGAGGCATTCCCACTCGAGAGATCGTGACGCCGGCGGCGGTGCGGAACGCCATGGTCGTGCACGCTGCTTTCGGCGGCTCGACCAACCTTCTCCTCCACGTGCCCGCCATCGCGCACGCGGGCGGACTCCGGCGGCCGTCCATCAACGACTGGATCGAGGTCAACCGCGGCGTGCCCCGGCTCGTGGATGCCCTTCCCAACGGCCCGCACCCGACCGTGCGCGTCTTCCTGGCGGGAGGTGTGCCCGAGGTGATGCTCCATCTGCGCCGGGCGAGGCTCCTGGACGAGCACTGCCTGTCCGTCTCGGGGCAGACACTGGGCCGCCTCCTCGACTGGTGGGAAAGCTCCGAGCGGCGCCAGACGCTCCGCGCTCGCCTACGCCAGGACGGCGTCGATCCCGACGACGTCATCATGAGCCCCGAGCGGGCGCAGCAGGTGGGCCTCACCAGCACCGTCACCTTTCCCCGAGGCAATCTCGCCCCGGAGGGCTCGGTCATCAAGAGCACCGCCATTGACCCCGCCGTTGTCGACGCTGACGGGGTGTACCGCAAGACGGGACCGGCGCGGGTGTTCACGACCGAGCGGGCGGCGATCGCTGCCATCAAGAGCCGGGGACCGGATCGAATCAAACCGGGCGACGTACTCGTGCTCATCTGTCGGGGCCCCCTGGGGGCCGGCATGGAAGAGATCTACGAAATCACCGCGGCTCTGCGGCACCTGTCATGGGGCAAGCACGTCGCGGTCCTCACCGACGCGCGGTTTTCAGGCGTGTCCACGGGCGCCTGTATCGGCCACATCGGGCCCGAAGCCCTCGCGGGGGGGCCCATCGGCCGCCTCCGCGACGGTGACGCCATCCAGATCGTGGTGGACCGTCGTCGTCTGGAGGGTGCCGTGGACCTGGTCGGAACGGGCGACAGCATTTTCGGGCCCGACGAAGGCGCGCGCGTGCTCGCCGCACGTCCCCCCCGGCCCGATCTCGCTCCGGACCCCGATCTGCCCGACGATACGCGCCTGTGGGCGGCCCTGCAGCACGCGGGCGGAGGCACGTGGGGAGGCTGTGTCTATGACGTCGACACCATCGTATCGGCCCTCAGGGGCTCTTCGGCAACGGGGCCGGCAACGTCGCGGTAGGATGGTGTCCACGTGCGCGCACACTCGGACCGTGGGGATGGTTCTCGACGCCGTCGCCCGGGACGGGGGTTCGGCCAGAAGGAGGAGCGAACGGTGATGGGCGACCTGTATGTGAATCATGCACGACTCGAGCACATGGTGAGCGAGGTGTTCCGGCGTGGGGGGAGCACCTCGGATGAAGCGACGCTCGTCGCGTCTCACCTCGTGCGCGCCAACCTCGCTGGCCACGACAGCCACGGGGTTGGAATGGTCCCGACCTACGTACGGCATCTGGGAACCGGACACGTCGTGCCCAACACGCCGGCCAAGCTCACCCGAGATGACGGGGGCCTCCTCATGTTCGATGGCCAGCGCGGCTATGGTCGCCGTGTGGCCGGAGAAGCCATGGCCGCCGCGATCGCCCGCTGTCACCAGACCGGCGTGGTCGTCGTGACGCTCGCCAACGCCCATCACATCGGCCGCGTGGGCGCCTATGGCGAGTTGACGAGCGAGGCGGGACTGGTGTCGCTCCACTTCGTCAACGTCGTCGACCACCGCGGGCTCGTGGCCCCCTTCCGCGGAAGCGACGCACGCTTCTCCACCAATCCGATCTGCATCGCGCTGCCCGGAACCGCCGTCCAACCGCCGATACTTCTGGACATGGCGACCAGCGAGATCGCCCTGGGCAAGGTCCGGGTGGCCCGCAATGCCCAGCACCCCGTCCCGGCTGGCACCCTCATGGATTCCGCCGGCCGACCGACCACCGATCCCAATGTGATGTATCAGGAGCCGCTCGGTGCGCTCCTCCCGTTCGGCCGCCACAAGGGTTACGGGCTGGCCGTTCTGGCCGAGCTGTTGGCCGGGGGGATGTCGGGCGGCGGGACCATCCAGCCCGACAATTCTCGCCTGGGGGGAATCGTGAACAATATGTTCTCCATACTGGTGGATCCCGTGCGCTTGGCGGGGATCGACTGGTTGCAGCGAGAGATCGATGGCTTCGTCGCCTACGTCAAGGCGTCGCCACCCGTCGATCGCGCAGCGCCGGTCCTCGTACCTGGAGACCCGGAACGGATGACGCGGGAAGAACGACTGGGCACGGGAATCCCGATCGACGCGACCACCTGGGGCGAGATCCTCGACGCCGCGGAGCAAGTAGGACTGGCTCGCGGCGAGACGGAAACCATGGTCACCGGGCGCCAGGGAGGGGTCTGAGATGGGTCAGCTGGTGACGAGACCGCCGCACATCCTGAATGGGCACATCATGCTCCCCACCGCACCGGGCTGGGGAGCCGACATCAACGAGGAGGTGCTCCGCGCCCATCCCTGGCCGCGCGGGACGGGCACCGAGACCAAGCTCTTTTACGGCATGAGGCCCTAAGGAGCAGGTCCTCACCTTGTCACCGCACGAGCGCGACAGCGGGCTACCAGCCCGGGAGGAAACGGCAATGGCGCCAATGACGCGACGATCCATCCTCAAGGGCATGGCTACGACCGCCGGCTTTGCCGGGGTCGCCGAGTTTCCCTTCGTAAACCGCGTGGCCCTCGGCGATCAGCCCATCAAGCTGGGCGCCTTGTATCCGTTCACCGGCCCCATGGCCCTGGAGGCGCAGGAAATGCTCGCGGCCACCCAGATCGCGGTGGAGGATGTGAACGCGGGTGGGGGGGTTCTCGGGCGAAAAGTCGAGCTGATCACCCGCGACAGCGAATTCAAGCCGGAAGTGATGAAGCGCAAGGCCACCGAGTTGGTCGAGGTCGAGAAGAGCCCCTTCCTGGTGGGAGCCTTGGTGGGTTTCGAGGGCATTGCGCTCTCGGAGGTCGGTTGCAAGAACGAGGTGGTGGTCGGCTTCTATGGTCAGAACTTTCTGACCGTGAAGGGCAAGATGTGCAAGTACCAGTACGGCACCAACCTCACTCCGTACCAGACGGCGGCGGCCGCCGCGCGCTTCGTGCACCAGCAGGGATTCGGCAAGAAGTGGCACATGCTCGCCAACAACTACTCGTGGCCGCAAATGTTCGAGCGCGCCTATGCCATCGTGGCCAAGCAGGTCGGCGCAGAGTGGACAGGGGTGACCTGGGCCCCCCTCGGCACCCGCGACTTCCTGCCCTTCCTGCCCAAGGCGGCCGCCGTCAAGGCCGACGTCATCTTCGTGGTCACATGGGCCGCCGATCAGGTCGCCTGCGCCAAGCAGATCCAGGAGTTCGGCCTGCGCAAGCAGACCCAGGTTATCCACGGGATCACCGAGCTGACCTTCGCGGAGGCGGCCGGCAAGGGTGTGTACGAGGGGACCTACAGCGGCACCCCGTGGTACTGGCATCTCAAGGACAAGTATCCTGGCGCTAAGGCCTACTACGACAAGCACGTCGCCAAGCGCAAGCGCGCGCCCTCCGGCTATGCCGCCTCGACCTACGCTACCGTGCGGGTGCTCCTCGACTCCGCCAAGGAAGTGAAGAGCCTGGAGACGGAGAAGGTCATCCGTGCCATCGAGGGTCGAAAGTTTCAGTATCTGAAGGGGCCCGAGTACATCCGAGCGTGTGACCACGTCGACATTCAGGAAGTATTCCTCTGCAAGGGCAAGTCAGCGGCCGCCATGAAGGACGAGTGGGACTATTTCGACATCGTCCAGGCCGTCGGCGGCGAGGAGACGGCCGAGACCTGTGAGAGCGAGGGCTTCGATCCGAAGAAGCGCCTGAGCGACCAGGCCTGATCCTGGCGCGCGCCCGCCGGCACCGGCACCGCCGCTGATGCTGTTCGGCTACCCGCTCGACGTGTGGGCGACCCAGCTCTTCATCGGGCTGGTCAACGGTTGCATTCTGATCCTGGTGGCGCAAGGGCTGTCCATCGTGTTCGGCCTGATGGGCATCATCAACTTTGCTCACGGGATCTTCTACATGCTGGGCGCCTATGCCGGCTGGGTCACCGTCCGCGCGACCGGCAATTTCTGGCTGGCTCTGGTGGTGGCGCCCCTGGCCGTCGCCGTGGTGGGGATGCTCGTCGAGGTCGGGGTGCTCCGCCGCATCTACGGGACCAGGAACGCGAACTTTGCGGGCGTGCTCGTGACCTACGGGCTGGCCATCATGATCCCGGACGTTGTGCGGATGATCTTCGGGCGCCCGGGCAAGCCTTTCGCGGTGCCGAGTGTCCTCACCGGCACGCTCTTCACCTTCGGCGGCACCGATATCGGAAGCTACCGGATCTTCATCATTGGCGTCACCGCCGCCCTGCTCCCTCTCCTCTGGCTGCTCCTGAACCGAACCAATCTCGGCATGGTGATCCGGGCCGGTACTAGCGACAACCTGATGGTGCAATTGCTCGGGATCAACGTGGCGCGCACCTGGACAGTGACCTACGCGCTCGGCGCCGCCCTGGCCGCTCTGGGCGGGGTCATCACCGCCCCGCTGATTGCGGTGGCGCCCGAGATGGGAGGCCTGATCCTCATCGAGTGCTTTATCGTCACCGTAGTCGGGGGTATGGGCAGCTTCGGAGGGCCCATCGCCGGGGGCCTCCTGATCGGCACCGTCCTGGCCATCACTGGCATGCTCTACGACGTGCTGGCCGACGTGGTGATCTATCTGCTGATGGCGGTCGTGCTCCTCGTGCGACCCCGCGGCCTCTTCGGGCAGGAAGGGGTCTCCGAGGAGTGATCGCGGCCTTTCTCGAGCGGCGTGGCCTCCTGGTAGCGGCGGCGCTGCTCCTCCTGGCTCCCCTTGTGGCCGACTACACCCCGTTCTACCTGGCGTTGCTGACCGAGGTCCTCGTATTCGGGCTCTTCGCCCTCGCCTACGACATCCTGCTCGGCCACACGGGTGTCCTGTCGCTCGGGCACTCCGCCTTCATCGGGGTGGCGGCCTACACGACGGGCATCTTGCTGTCGCGCTGGAGGGAGATGCCCGTGGAGCTGGCCGTGCTGGCTGGCGCCGGCGGTGGCCTCGCCGTGGCCCTGTTCCTGGGGCCGCTCGTGCTGCGCAAGCGCGGTGTCTATTTCGCCATGCTGACCCTCGCGCTCTCACAGGTGTTCTATTACGTGGTCCTGATGTGGACACCGGTCACCGGGGGTACCGACGGCCTCGGTAACCTGCCCCGCCTGTTCCTGAGTGCGCCCCTCGGCGGATTTCGTCTGTCCAAGCGTCCGCTGGCCCTCTATTTCACCGTAGCCGTCACCGTCTTCGTGGCCATGCTGATCATCCGCCGTATCCTGCGCTCGCCCTATGGGCGCGTCATGCGGGCGGTCAAGGCCAACGAGCGGCGCGCCCAGGCGTGCGGCTACAACACGAAGCAGGTCAAGCTCGTTGCCTTCGTGCTGTCCGGCTTGTTCTCCGGGCTGGCCGGCGGCCTGCTCACCGTCACCCTCGAGTTCGTCCCCATCGAGAACATCTACTGGTCGATGTCGGGCACCGTGCTCATCATGACCTTGTTCGGCGGGACCGGTACCCTGCTCGGACCGTTCGTGGGCTCGGCCGTCTTCGTCTGGATGCGCGATTTTCTCTCCAAGAAGCTCGAATACTGGGAAGTCTTCGTGGGTGGGAGCTTCGTCTTGATCGTCCTGTTCATGCCGGAGGGGATCGTGGGCACCCTGCGGCGCCTGGTGGGCGCCCGTCGGCCGGCGCCGGTGGCGCCCGCCGCCACGACCGAGGCCGCGCCGAGGGCGGCCCGATCCACCGCCCCCACCTCGAGGGCCGCCAACGGCGCCGCGCCCCTGCTCGAGAGCCGCCGTCTTACCATGCGCTTCGGCGGACTCACCGCCGTCGACGCCGTCGATTTTCAAGTTCGGCCCGGCGAGCTACGCGCCGTGATCGGCCCCAACGGCGCGGGCAAGACGACGTTCTTCAACATGCTGACAGGGGTCCTGCCCCCGACGGACGGTCAGATCTTCTTTCAGGGCCAGGACATCACGGCCCTGCCCGCGTACGCCGTGTCCCGCCTCGGCATCGCGCGGTCGTACCAGGTGACGAACATCTTCGCCGATCTCACCGTGCTCGAGAACGTGCGCATCGCTGCCCAGTCCCGGGTTACGACCTACAACCTGTGGGCGAATGCCGACCGCCTGGCTGGCGTGAACGAGCGGGCCGAGGGCATCCTGGCTCTGCTCGGGCTCGGGGACAAGCGGCACTTGCTGGCCGGCGCTCTCTCGCACGGCGAGCAGCGCTACCTGGAGATTGGGATCGCGCTGGCCACCGAGCCGGCCTTCCTCCTCCTGGACGAGCCGACGGCGGGCATGAGCCCGGAGGAGACGAAGCAGACGGCCGAGTTCATCCGAAGCATCGCCGGCTCGGTCACGATCGTGCTCGTCGAGCACGACATGGAGGTCGTGATGGGGGTCTCCGACCGCATCACGGTCCTCAACTACGGCCGCGTGCTGGCCGAGGGTACGCCGGCCGAGATCCGCGGGAACCCCGACGTGCGCCGCGTCTACCTGCGCGACTAGATGCTCCGCCTCGACGCCATCGACACCTACTACGGTCTCAGCCATATCCTCCAGTCGGTGTCCCTCACCGTGGACGCGGGGGAGGCGGTGGCCCTCCTCGGCCGGAATGGCGCGGGCAAGACCACGACCCTCAAGACCATCATGGGGGTGCTCACACCGCGGGGCGGGCGCGTGCAGTTCGGGAACCGGGATATCACGGGCGCGGCGCCCCACCGCATCGTCCAGATGGGCATCGGCTACGTCCCCGAGGAGCGGCGCGTCTTTCCGAACCTGACCGTCTACGAGAATCTCAAGATGGCCCGGCTGATGGTGGATGGTGGTCGTCGGATGGACGACTATCTCGACCGTGTCCTTGGGTTGTTCCCGCCCCTCAAGGCCCGCCTGCGTAATCGCGGCCGAGCCCTGAGCGGCGGCGAGCAGCAGATGCTCGCCATGGCCCGCAGCCTCGGCACCGAGCCGCGGCTGCTCCTCATCGACGAACCGACCGAGGGCCTCATGCCGGCCTTCGTGGAAACGATCGGGCAGACGATCCTCGACATTCAGCGTCAGGGCCTGGCCGTCCTCCTCGTGGAGCAGAACACCAAGCTGGCCCTCGACGCCACCCAGCGCGTGTACCTCATCGAGAAGGGCGTCATCCGCTACGAGGGGGCCTCGGCCGCCCTTCGGCATGACGCGGCCACCCGCCTTCGCTACCTCGGCGTGTAGTCCCGGTCAGCTCAGAGCTTCCCGAGCGCGCGAAGGACGACGTCGGGGGTGATGGGGACCTCGCGAATGCGCGCGTGGAGCGGGGCGAGGGCGTCGTTTACGGCGTTGAGGACGGCTCCCGGCGCGCCGGCTACCCCGCCTTCCCCGGCGCCCTTGAAACCGCCCTCCGAGTACGCGGTTGGTGTTTCCACGTGACCGACCCAGATGTTCGGGACCTCGGCCGCCATGGGGACCAGGTAATCCACCATGGTCGAGGTCAGGAGCTGGCCCTGATCATCGTAGACACAATGCTCCCACAGCGCGTCACCAAGCCCGTGGACGACGCCGCCGCGCACCTGCTCGTCGACCAGCATGGGGTTGATGATGCGCCCGCAGTCTTCGGCCACCCAGTGTCCCAGGAGCCTCACAAATCCCGTATCGATATCGACCTCCAGGTAGGAGAGCTGCACGCCGTTCGTGTAGGCGAGCGGCTGGTGACGCGGGACGTAGTGCCGCGTCACCGTCAGCTCAGCCTGGAAGTCCTTGGGCAGGGTGTCGGGGCGAAAGTACGCGATCCGCCCCAGCTCTCCGAGCGGCATGCGGACCTCACCGGTTCGCCCATCCACGATCTGGCCTCGACGAATGTCGAGCGTGAGCGGATCGACGTCGAACAGGGCGGCCGCCACCTTGAGGATGTTCTCGCGCAGGGCCTTCCCGCTCTGCAGGGTTGCCTCGCCCCCGATGGCCGCCGCGCGGCTGCCCCAGGTGCCGCCTCCGTAGGGGGTGACGAGTGTGTCGCCCGTCACCACGCGGACGTCCTCGATGGCCACCCCCACTGCGGTGGCGGCCACCTGAGCCAGGATGGTGTCCGTCCCCTGCCCCTGCTCGGTGACGCTGGCGATGACGGTCAGCTTGCCGGTCGGCTCGAGACGAATGGTCGTGCCGTCTTGGGAGCTGATCCGTGCGCCGCCCATTCCGTAGGTGGCGGCGCCCGGCGCCGTCAGATCGAGGAAGACGCACAGGCCGAGCCCGCGGTACACACCGCGCGCGCGGAGAGTGTCGCGCTCGCGACAGAGCGCCGAATAGTCCGAGATCTCCAGGACCTTGGCGAGCGACTCCTCGTGCGAGAGCCTCTCGAAGAAGAGGCCGGAGGGCGCCGTGTAGGGGTACATCTCGCGGGTGAGGAGGTTCTGGCGGCGTATCTGAAGGGGATCGAGACCGAGTTCGCGGGCGACCCGATCGATGGTGGCCTCCATGACCAGCGCCGCCACCGGATGACCGACCGCGCGGTACTGGGACATCGGAGTCTTGTTCTGATACACGACCCGTCCGCGCGCCCGGTAATTTCGGAAGCGATAGGGCCCGGGCGTGGTGCGCAGCACCTGCCCGCACTCGACGACGCTGGAGCGCGGGTACATCGAGAACGGCCCCACCCCGGTGAGGTCGTCGAGGCTCATCCCGAGGATCGTCCCGTCGCGCTTGGCCGCGATCTCCACGGTCACGCGGTGGTCCCGTGAGTGGATGTCGGTCTGGAAGGACTCCACCCGATCGGCCACGAACTTCACGGGGCGCCCCAGCTTGACGGCGAGCGCACAGGTGGCCATCTCGTCGGGATACGTGTGGATCTTGAGCCCGAAGCTGCCCCCCACGTCCTTGTTAATGACGCGTACGCGATGCTCCGGAATGTGGAGGTGTCGGGCAAGCAGATCGTGGAGCATGTACGGGGCCTGGCCCGAGTGGTAGACGGTCAGCGTTCCCTCGGTGGGCTCGTAGTCCGCCAGGACCACGCGCGGCTCCAGGCTCACGACCGTGTGGCGACCCGTGATGAAGGTCTCTCGATAGACGACGTCGGCCTCGGCGAACGCGCCGCCCACGTCTCCCGCCTCGAGCCGCGACTCGAGGGCGAGGTTGTCGCCGAGCTCGGGATGGATCACCGTTGCCCCCGGTGCCAGGGCGGCCTCGGGATCGACGACGGGAGGCAGCAGTTCCCACCGGACCCGCACCCGGGCGCAGGCATCCTCGGCCGCGGCACGGCTCTGCGCGACCACCGCCACCACCGGCTCCCCCTGCCACACCGCCTTGTCGATGGCCAGCGCGGGCTGCCGAGCCGATTTCATGCCCGGGTAGTTGAGCAGCACGCCGACCCAGGGCTCGCAGAGCCGGACCATCTCCTCACCGGTGACCACGGCCGCAACGCCGGGGAGGACGAGCGCCTCCGAGGTCTCTATGCCGACAATCCGCGCGTGGGCATGGGGGGAGCGCACGAAGGCCGCGTGGAGCATGCGGGGCAGCTTGACGTCGTCGGTGAAGGTGCCCCGCCCCGCCACGAGCCGCGCCGTCTGGGGCCGCACCACCGAGCGCCCGATGTATCCCTCCGTCTCGTCTTCGACGGGGCCCAGCGAGGCGGCGGCCGTCATCGCCGCCGCCCGGCTGATCGCCTGCACGATCGCGTGGTAGCCGGTACAGCGGCAATAGTTCGCGGCGATGGCCTCACGGATGGCAGTCTCGTCCGGGCTCGGGACCCGTCGAAGCAGCTCGCGCGCCGTGAGCAGCATCCCCGGGGTACAAAATCCGCACTGCAGGGCGTTCTCCGCACGGAAAGCTCGCTGGAGGTCGGCGATCTCACCTCCTGCGCTCGCCCCCTCGATGGTCTCCACGCGGCAGCCGTCGGCCTGCACGGCCAGCATCAGGCATCCCCGCACCACGCGGCCATCCACGCGGACGGTGCACGCTCCGCAGATACCGTGCTCACACCCCAGGTGCGAGCCTGTCAGGTCCAGCTCATCGCGCAGAAAATCCACGAGGTGCTGCCTGGGCTCGACGGTTCGGCGAACGGTCTCGCCATTGACGTTCAGGGTGATCTCGACGCGGAAGCTCATGGCTGACCTTCCTCGATCTGCCGCCTGACGCGTTCGAGCAAGACGCGAGCGAGATGGCGTCGCAGGGCTGGAGTGCCGTGAACGTCGCCCGGCGGATCGAGGTCGCCCTCCAGCGCCGCCTCCGCTCCGCGGCCGGCCAGGATCGCCGCCTCCGCGACGGTGGCTCGCCGGGGCGTGGAACCCACGCCGAAAAAGACCAAGCGAATCGTATCCACGAGGCCGTTGCGCACTGCGGCATGGGCGGCGAGTCCGACCAGCGCGTAGTCGCCGTGGCGACGCGCCAGCTCGGCGAAGGCGAACCGCGACCCCGTGGCGCGCCGTGGAATGACGACCTCGGCCACGATCTCCCCTGGCTCGAGGGCAGTGGTGTAGATGCCCCGGAAGAAGTCGGCAGCGCGGATGATCCGGCCGCCGCCACGGCGCACCGTGCGGATGATCGCGTCGAGGGCGACCACGCAAGCGGGTAGCTCCGCTGCTGGATCGGCGAGGGCCAGGCTGCCTCCAAATGTTCCCCGGGCCCGGATGGCCTCGTGCCCCACGTGGGGCATGGCCGCCGCGATGAGAGGCGCGTGGGCCGCCACCAGGGTCGAGTGTTCGACGGCTTCGTGGCGGGCCAGGGCGCCGATCACCAGCCCCTCGGGAGCGAGACGGATCTGGTCCAGGCCCGGGAGCCGGTTGATGTCGATGAGCGCGCTCGGCGTCGCCAGGCGCATGTTAAGGACGGGTACGAGGCTCTGGCCGCCGGCGAGGATCCGTCCGTCTTCTCCGTATCGAGCCAGCAGATCGAAAGTCTCGTCCAGCGAGGCCGGTCTGTGGTACGCGAAAGGCGCCGGCTTCATGCGCTCTGCCCGTCACCAGCCGCTGGCGCACCCGGCGTGATGACGGTCTTGATACCCCGGGCGGCTGCTGCATGCGTGAACGCGTCGGCGACGTGCACCAGGGGAAAACGGGCGGTGATGAGCTCACGAACCCCGAGCGACGGCAACAGCTTGAGCGCCCGCCGAAACGACGTCCCTCGGCCATACGCGCCGTGGATCGTCAGCTCGCGATAGTGGACCTGATAGAGGTCGAGGGCGAGGGGGACGCCGGCCGGGCTTACTCCGACGAGTTGCACGATCCCCTTGGGTTTTGTCATCGCCAGTGCTTCCGCCACCAGCTCGGGCTTACCGACCGCCTCGCAGGCGACATCCGGACCACGACCCTGCGTCAATTCGGCCACGGCTTCGCGCAGCGACTCTCGTGAGGGGTCGATCACGGCGGTAGCCCCAAGCCGACGGGCAGTCTCACGGCGCTCGGCCATCGGATCCGACAGGATCGTACGCGCCGCGCCTCGCTTGAGCGCGAGGACCATCGTCAGAAGTCCCATGATCCCGCCCCCGATGATCAGCACGGTGGCCGTCCGTGGCATCCGAAACATCTCGAGCCCCGCCAGGCAGCACGCGGCTGGTTCCGTCAAAGCTGCGGTGGCCGGATCGAGCCCATCCGGGAGCACCTGGACGGCGTGAAGCGGCAAGACCACTCGTTCCGCGAAGCCCCCGACGCGGGTCAGCTTGCTGCAGTGACTTACCCGGTGGGCGCGGCACTCCACACACGAACCGCAGCCGTAGTTCGGCTCGCAGGCCACGGCGCGTCCGATCAGGCTCCGGTCGACCCGCGGGCCTACCTCGCGCACCACCCCCGTGTATTCGTGGCCCAGCACCAGCGGGGGACGATATGGGAAGAGCCCCTGGGTGGCATGCACGTCCGTGCCACAGATCCCGGCGGTGTGAATGTCGAGCAAGACGTCCCCGCGCCCGGGCGTGGGGTCTACGACGTCATCGATCGTGAAGCGCGACTGCCCGTGCCATGTGGCGACCCTCATCCTGCCCTCCAGTTTCTCGGTTGAGATCGGCTGCACTACCATGCCGCAAGGCACGAACGCGGTCCAGCCTCCGGTTATGATTCAGGGAGGTCCTCTCGAGGCCCCGCCAGCGCGTAAGATCGAGCGGCGCCCTGGGGGGCCTCTCGAGGCCGCACAGCGCGCGTAAGATCGAGGGGCGGCCCGGGTTCCCCGGGCCGTCCCGAGCGTAAGGGGGGCCTGGGGGGCCCTTTCGAGGCCGCACAGCGCGCGTAAGATCGAGGGGCGGCCCGGGTTCCCCGGGCCGTCCCGAGCGTAAGGGGGGCTTGGGGGGCCCTTTCGAGGCCCCCCATATCAAATGCCACGACAGGCGGTGTTCCTGGTGACCGGGGCGAGCGGCGAGCTGGGGCACGGCCTAATCAACCATCTCGCCGAGCGGGGCGACGCCAGTATCCTCGCTCTCGACATCAGGGCGATGGATCCCGATCTCGCCCGCCGCTGTGCAGCGACCCGCGTTGGCGACATCCTCGACCATCACCTGCTCGAGCGTTTGATCAGCGAGTTCGAGATCTCAGCGATCTTTCACCTGGCCGCGCTCCTGTCAACCCGGGCCGAGTTCGTGCCGGAGACCGCCCACCAGGTCAACGTGCAGGGCACCCTCAACCTGCTGCGGATGGCGATGGAAGAGGCGCGTTCCCTTGGCCAGCCCGTCAAGTTTCTCTTCCCCAGTTCCATCGCCGTCTATGGTCTTCCCGATCTCGCCACGAAGCGGGCGGCGGGCAGGATTGCCGAGCAGGAATGGCTGGCCCCGGTCACCATGTACGGATGCAACAAGCTTTACTGCGAGCACCTGGGCCGGTACTACGCTCGCCACTATCGCCAGCTCTTTGCCCTCGGCGAGCCTCGCGGCATCGACTTCCGCGCCATTCGGTTTCCCGGGCTCATCTCGGCCCTCACCACACCCAGCGGCGGCACCAGTGACTATGCGCCTGAGATGGTGCATGCCGCGGCTCAGCGCCGTCCTTACGCCTGTTTCGTGCGGGAGGACACGCGCATCCCCTTCATGGCCATGCCCGATGCCATCGAGGCCTTGCTGGCGCTCATGCGGGCACCGGCCGAGACCCTGACCAGCGTCGTCTACAATGTGGCGGCCTTCAACCCGAGCGCGGAGGAGCTGGCTCAGGGAGTCCGCCGCGCGATCCCCGATGCCCAGATCACGTTCGTTCCCGATCCCCGCCGCCAAGCCATCCTCGACTCCTGGCCGGAGGACGTCGACGATACACGCGCGCGGCGCGACTGGGGCTTTACCCCCCGTCTCGGCCTCGAGCGGGCGCTCGACGAGTATCTGGTTCCTAACATCCGGCGCCGGCATGCCACCGGCTGAGCGCGGGCCGGCGCGCAGGAGGGGCTGACATGTACGGTGCGGACAGAGCCCGATTCCAGACTGACCTCGACGAGATCCGGCAGGCGGGCCTCCTGAAGGGCGAGCGCATCATCGAGAGCCCCCAGCGGGTCGAGGTCACGGTGGATGGACGGACCGTCCTGAACTTCTGCGCCAACAACTACCTCGGTCTGGCCGACGAGCCGCGGCTCATCCGGGCGGCCCAAGACGGCCTCGCGCGCTGGGGGTTCGGCCTGGCCAGCGTCCGCTTCATCTGTGGCACCCAGACGATTCACCGCGAGCTCGAGATGGCTATCGCCCGCTTCCTCGGTACGGAGGACGCGATCCTCTACACCTCCTGCTTCGACGCCAACGGCGGTCTGTTCGAGACGATTCTCGGCGAGCCCGACGTGGTGATCTCTGATGCTCTCAACCACGCGTCCATCATCGACGGGATCCGCCTCTGCCGGGCCCAGCGTCAGCGCTATCCGCACGCGGACATGGGTGAGCTGGAGCGCCTGTTGCAGGCCGCGCAAGACGCCCGCTCGCGCCTCATTGCCACGGATGGGGTGTTCTCGATGGATGGTGATGTGGCGCCGCTCAGGGAGATCTGTGATCTCGCCGAGCGTTATCGCGCCCTCGTCATGGTGGACGATAGCCATGCCACCGGATTCTTCGGCCCCACCGGGCGCGGTACCCCGGAGCACTGTGGCGTGGCGGGGCGCGTGGATATCGTCACGTCTACGTTGGGCAAGGCCCTGGGCGGCGCCAGTGGGGGCTTCACCGCCGCTCCGGGCGAGATCGTCGCCCTGCTGCGCCAGCGCTCCCGCCCATATCTGTTCTCGAACACCCTGGCGCCTGCCATCGTGTGCGCATCGCTGGCCTGCCTCGAGATCCTCGACGAGAACCCGGCCCTGCGCAATCGTCTCGAGGCGAACACGCGGTGGTTCCGGCAGGCCATGACCCAGGCCGGATTCGATATCCGGCCCGGTGTTCATCCCATCGTCCCGATCATGCTCGGCGATGCCCGCCGAGCCCAGCAGATGGCCGCCGATCTGCTCAGCGAGGGGATCTACGTGGTCGGCTTCTCGTATCCGGTCGTCCCTCGCGACCAGGCGCGGATCCGCGTGCAGATCAGCGCCGCCCACACCCCGGCTCATCTCGAGCGGGCGCTGGCGGCCTTCGCCAAGGTCAGAGGGTAAGCTCTCCAGCTCGCCTAGCCGCATGCGCCGACCGTTCGTGTCTGTCCCCGATCGGTGTCTGGCGTACGACGGAGAATGACGGCGCTGTTGGTGCCCCCGAAGGCGAAGCTGTTCTTGAGAATGACCCGGAGGGCAGTCGCTCGCGGCACCTCGCGGACGAAGTCGAGCGGACAGCGCGGATCCGGATTATCCAGGTTACGGCAGGGTGGGAGGAGGCCGTGGTGCAGGGCGAGGATCGAGGTGACCAGCTCCACGCCGGCGGTGGCGCCCATCAAATGGCCGAGCTGCGCTTTGCTCGTCGTGACCGGAACGGCCACCGTTCGTGCCCCGAGAACCTTGGTGAGCGACGCGGCTTCCACCACGTCGGCCAGCTCGGTGGCGGTTCCGTGTGCGTTGACGGCGTCGATGTCGTCGGCCGTCATCCCCGCCGAGGACAGGGCGCCTTGCATGGCTCTGACCTGTCCGTCGATGTCTGGTCGAACGATGTGGGTGGCGTCCGAGGCACACCCATAGCCGGCGACCTCGGCCCAGATCCGGGCACCGCGCCGGGCGGCGGCCTCTTCGGACTCCAGGACGAAGGCGGCCCCGCCCTCCCCGATGACCAGCCCGTCGCGCCGCTGATCGAAGGGGCGGGAGGCCAGCTCCGGCTCCGGAATGCGCGAGAGGACGCCCAGACGATTCCACGCCGCAAAGGTGTAGAGATCGAGACCGCTGTCGCAGCACGCGGCCACCGCACCGTCCACCAACCCAAATCGGATGCGCTGGAAGGCCTCGCCGAGGGCGACGGCGCCCGTGGCACAGGCCGCGCTCACCGCGAAGCTGGCCCCGGTCAGCTTGTAGCGAATCGATGCGACGCTGGCCGGCCGGCTGAACATGACTCGCACCACGGTCGTCGGCCGGAGGCGGCGATAGCCGCGCTCGACGAAGGTGCGGGTCGCCTCGTTACTGAAACTCACGTTGCCGTGGCCGCTGCCGACGATCAGGTCGAACGGGAGGGGCGAGCGACCGTCCACGGGCAGCCCCGCATCCTCCAGGGCGCGCCCCACGACGTACAGACCAAGCTGGCTGCCACGATCGGGTTCGTTCAGCGCGTACCGCTGGAGGGCCTTCGCCAGCTGGTCGTCATCGACCTGGCCGGCGATTCGCACCGGAAGCTCCGGGTGAGCATCCGCGAAGGACAGGCGGCGAATACCGCACGCCCCGCCGAGGAGCCCACCCCACAGCTCTGGCCACTCGAGGCCAAGCCCGGTGGCGACTCCCATGCCGGTGATGACGACCCGTCGCGGTCGGATCGGTTCCGAAGAGGAAGTGGACGTGGCCACGGCGCGGCGCTGGGCTCAACCGGCCGCGGCGGGACGGGGTGCCTGGCGAAGCTCGTCCAGGACATCCATGCCGGCCATGATCTCCGCCGGAGCCACCCCGAAGTCCACCAGGCAGGCGATCTCGTCGACTCCCACGTTCCGCACCGCTTCCACCATGTGCCGGCAGGAGGCGAGCGTCCCGAGGAGAGCGGTCTTTCGATAGTAGCGCTCGAACGCGTACTCCAGCAGATCGGCGCGCTTGCGCGGGGCAAGATCCTCGAGCCGGGCTTCCCCGACCCGCCACAGGTCGACCGAGCTTTCCAGATAGCGTTTGAACGGCTCGCGCACCGCCCGCCGGACCGATTCCTCGTCCGATCCGACGAACGTATGGAGCATGAGGGTCACCTGTCCAGGTCCGTTGTGCCCGGATCGCGCACGGGCCTCGCGGTAGGCCGCGATCTTCTCACCGAGGTCTTCCACACCCTGAAAGAGCAACGCGGTGAGCACGTTGAACCCGTGCGCCCCCGCGTCGAGGTAACGCTCACGCCCGCCCGAGCAGGTGAGCCATATCGTGAGGTCCCGTTGCCGCGGCAAGGGGTGGATCCGCACGCGGATGGCCTGGCCGAGGCCGTTCTCTGCTTCGATCTCCTCCCCTCGCCAGAGCCGCCGCACGATCTCGATGCCCTGGAAGGTTCGTTGCGTCCGGTCGGCGTAGGCCTCAGGTGCGATGGCGAAATCGTTCGGATTCCAGCCGACGGCGAAGGACACATCCACGCGACCGTTGGACAGGTTGTCGACCACCGCCCATTCCTCCGCCACGCGGATGGGGTGGTGCAGGGGCATGACCACGCTGCCAGCCCGGATGCGGATGCGCTCGGTTGTCTCCGCCAGCACCACCCCCGCCAGGGCGGGATTGGGAAAGATGCCCCCGAAGGCATGGAAGTGGCGCTCGGGAATCCACACCGCTTCGAATCCGTGGCGGTCCGCGAACTGCGTGCTCTCCCGGAACAGGTCGAATTTTCCCCGGCGGAACTCGGCCGGTTGGCTGGCAAAGAAGAGCAAGCTGAAGCGCGGCCAGGTGCCGGTCACGATGTCGGCCCGCGCCGCACTCTCCATCGGCGGTGGCCCCACATGTACTGTTCCGGGTATCGGCGCACCTCGGCCTCGATCTCGGCCGTCAGGGCCTGCGTCAGGGCCAGGGCGTCCTTCTCCCGGTCACCCGTTCGCTCGCAGGTCACCGGCCCCACCACCCGCAGCGCGTAGCGGAGCGAGCGTACCCGCACCGCGCAGGCCACCAGTACGGGCGCGCGGGTGGTCAAATGCAGCATGGCGACCGACTTGGTCGCCCACGCCGGTCGCCCGAAGAATTGGACGGCGACCCGCCCCCGCACCACGTGCTGATCGATCATCAGCGCCACGATCTCACCGTGAGCCAGGGCGCTGATGAAGCGCAACGGGGATTCGGCGAGCCGGGACACCAGCCGGAGCCCCTCCCCTTCCCGCTGCGCGCGCACGATACGATCGAGGTAGGGATTGGTGAACGGGCGATAGATCGCGCACATCGGCTTCAGCATGGCTGCGGCGCGTGCGGCGACCTCCCAGTTGCCGAGGTGGGCACTGGCCACGATGAGCCCCTGGCCGGGCTGCCGGAGAGAGCGTTCGACCTCAGGTGAGGCGTCCAGGTGGACGTATTCTCTCCAGTTCTCGCGTGTCATGCGCCGGCGCATGATCGCGCTCTCCACCACCATCACCGCGAAGGTCTGGAACGCGGTACGGGCCATTGCGCGCGCACCGCCCACAGTCGGGCTCAAGCCGGCCCGGAGGATGTTGTCTATGGCGATCAGTCGCCGGCGTCGCCAGACTACGAAGGCCAGCCCCGCCACCGCGCGGGCAAGCCCGACCAGCAGGGGCGGGGGCGAGATGGCCACCAGCCACGACAGCCCCTGTGCCACCCCGCATTGCATGCGATACCACAGGGCGCGAGCGACGGTCACCCGACCAGTCGCACTTCCAGGTAATCGATCAGATCCGACACGCGCTCCATGGCGGCCAGATCGGCGATTTCCGTCTGGATGCGGAAGCGGTCCTCGACGTCGTAAATGAAGTCTAGGATGGAGATGGAGTCGAAGCCGATACGGTCGAGGCGCGTATGCTCGGTGATGGACGAGACGTCGACCTTGACCTGCTCCTGCCGCGTCAGCAGATCCCTCAGCCCGACGACGATTTCCTCACGCGTCATACCCCGCCGGAACACCGTACACCGCAGCTTAGCACGAGCCCTCCACCATCAACCGACAGCCGCCGCAGCCCTTCGAGGCCCCGCGATTCGCGCGTGATATCGAGGGGCGCCCCGGGTTGCCCGGGGCGTCCCGAGCGCTCGGGGGGCTTGGGGGGCCCTTCGAGGCCCCCCATGACCTAAAGATGTGACAGCGTTTCTTGCGACGGAGATTCACGCGGGCTCCCGAACCGACGCTCGAGCAGATGCCGGGCGACCGTACGGCCGCCTATCCCGAACGCGAGGGCCAGGGCCAGCACGAGCCCTCCGAAGGTGATGCCAAACGCGATCAGAACCATGTCGCGCCCGATGCCGACCTCGGTCAGCGCGGTGGCCACCGTGAAGAGCAGCACACTCCAGCGCGTCACCCTGGCCAGGAGCCCCGCTTCGGGCAGGCCGGCGTTGACGGCCCCTACGAGCACGGCGTGCCCCAGGAAATTCGCGGTGAGCATGCCGACCACCAGGATGAGGAGCGCCGACAGCGCCCGCGTGAAGAACCCCATGAGCAGGCCCGTCGCTCCGGGGACGCCGGGGAGGGCCAGCGCCTCGATCCCCATGGTGGCGAAGATCACGAACGTGCCCCAGAACACCAAGAGGCGGAGGACGTGGGACGGGGAACGCCCGATCCCCCCTCGCGTCAGGGCCGCTGTGAGTCCCCACGACCGGCTGCGTTCGTCGAGCTGCACCGCGTCCGCCACTCTCAGGATTAGGGCTCCCAGCACCCAGCCGAGGACAAGGCCGAGGCCGACCAGCGTGAGCATGGCCAGGATGCTCGGAACAACCGCCATGAGGGTCAGACCAAGGTTCCGGAGGGCGGACAGTACGAGATCGCGCCAAAACTCCGTCATGTCACCACTCCTCAGATCGCGCTGGTTTCCAGGCCATACGGTTCGTCGGCCGACAGGGCGCGCTCGAGGCGAAACCAGTAGAAGCCATGGGGGCCGAGGCTCAAGAAATACGGTTGCTCGCGCACCGGTGGAAAACGAGTCGATCCCAGCATTTCCACGGGGGTCGCCCCTACGAACTCGGCGAGGTCGAGCTCTGCCGGCTGAGGCGAGCCGGCCAGGTTGATGACGATCAGCAAGACCTCGCGCTGGTAGCGCCGTAGATACGCCAGGACTCTCGGGTTCCGAGGCCGCAAGAAGTCGATGCTGCCCCGGCCGAAGGCGGCGGAGGTCCGCCGGGTGGCGATCAATCGGCGCATGGTGTTGAGCAGCGACGAGGGTGTACGGGTCTGCGCCATCACGTTCACGGCCTGGTGGCCATACACGGCATCCCCGATGACGGGCAGATACAGGCGCTCTTCGTCGGCGGTGGAGAAGCCAGCGTTGCGCTCGCGCGACCACTGCATGGGCGTCCGGACGCCGTCCCGGTCACCCAGGTGGATGTTGTCCCCCATTCCGATCTCGTCGCCGTAGTAGATGATGGGACTCCCCGGTAGCGTGAGGAGCAGGCAATTGAGCAGCTCGATGCGGCGGCGATCGTTCTCCAGGAGCGGAGCCAGCCGCCGCCGGATCCCGAGGTTCAGCTTCATCTCCGCGTCGCGCGCGTACGCGTAGTACATGAAGGCACGTTCCTCGTTGGTGACCATCTCCAGGGTCAGCTCGTCATGGTTGCGCAGAAAGAGTCCCCACTGACACGAGGCGGGAATGGCAGGGGTGTGGGTGAAGATGTCGACGATGGGCAGGCGCTCTTCCAGGCGGAGCGCCAGGTAGAGGCGCGGCATGAGGGGAAAGTGGAAGGACATATGGAACTCATCGCCGTTCCCGAAGTAGGGTCGTACGTCCTCCGGCCATTGGTTGGCCTCGGCGAGCAGGACGCGGTCCCCTCCGTACTCGCGGTCGATCACGGCCCGCAGCTCCTTGAGCACGGTGTGCGTCTCCGGGAGATTCTCCCCGTTGGTGCCCTCGCGCTCGATCAGGTAGGGAACCGCGTCGCAGCGAAAGCCATCGAGCCCCTGGTCGAGCCAGAAGCGCATCACGTCGAGCATGGCTCGGCGGACGGCGGGATTGTCGTAGTTGAGATCCGGCTGATGGCTGAAGAAGCGGTGCCAGTAGTAGGCGCGGCGCCGGCTATCCCACGTCCAGTTCGATTTCTCGGTGTCGACGAAGATGATGCGCGCGTCCTGGTAGCGCTGGTCGGTGGAGCTCCACACGTAGTAGTCGGCATAGGGCCCCTCACCCGCCCGCGAAGCCTGGAACCAGGGATGTTGATCGGACGTGTGGTTCATCACCAAATCGGCGATGACCCGCAGGCCGCGGGCGTGCGCCGCCTCGAGCAGGGTCCGGAACTCGGCGACGGTGCCGTAGGCGGGGTGCAGGGTGTAGAAATCGGCGATGTCGTACCCGTCGTCGCGCAGGGGTGAGGCATAGATCGGCAGGAGCCACAGGCAATCCACGCCGAGCTCCTGCAGGTAGTCGAGACGGGCGGTCAGGCCGCCGAAGTCGCCGATCCCGTCGCCGTTGCTGTCCATGAACGCCTTGACGTGAACCTCATAGAAGATGGCGTCTTTGTACCAGTCGGTGGCGCGCGGGGGCTTGCTCACCGCCAGCGATCCCGCAGGTAGGGCTTCTCGTTTTCGAAGGCCGTCCCCACTCTCTCGAGAACGGCATGGTCTCCCGCCGCGTCGCGGTCGCGCGTGGCGAGAATGAAGGCGGCCGTCCGGCCCAAGTAGAGGGGGACGAGGGCGCGCAAGAGATGGTCGCGGTGAATGACCGAGTAGTGATGGCCGAGGGCGGCGTCGTACACGATGCGCGCCCACACCTCGTCGGGAAAGCGAAAGCGACCGACGTCGTCGGACTCCAGGCTGAGCACATCGCCCAGGGTTTCCGGAGCCAACACAGACTCCCAGATGGGCACCAGGTCTCGAACCCCGCGCTGGAAGGCCTCGACCAGTCGGCCCACGTCGACCAGGGGACCGTCGTCGAGGAACCCCGAGGACTCGCCGACGGCGGGTACCGCCACGCTGCCGTGAGCGTCGAACCATAGCGCCGGCAGGCGTTCCATCAGCGTGAAGACTCCACCCACAGCTTGCGCCAGCATGCCGGGGAGGTCCGTCGTCCGCGTGCGCGACTCCACACGGCGCGGACCGAGCCAGGCCTCCCAGACGTTGAGACCCTCGGCGATGGCCGCCCCCGCCAGCCAGAGGTCAGTCGACTCTCGGGACGACGGGCGAGGCTGTTCCTCGAGTGTGAGCTCCAGGGCACGGGCCGAGAGCGCGGTCGGACCCCCCAAGGGCTGGTGCAGCCGCCGCCCAAACAGGGCCCTGACCAGCGGCGCCAGAAGGAGATTGGTGATGGTTCCGTCGTAGCGCCGCCGGGCATGGGCGGCCACGACCACGTCGGCCACGCCATCGAGCACCGGCCTGGCCAGGCGGTCGATCCACTCGTCGGTCACCGACGTCACGTCGGCTTCCAGGAGCACCAGGGCACGCGCACGGAGGCGACGGGCGATGGCCCAGGCCTGTCGTATCACCGCTCCCCGTCCCGGCACCCCGTGGAAGGGCACGGCGGCGCGCTCGGCCACCGGTGCCTCCAACCGCGCGCGGACCATCGTCAACCCTGCCTCCGTCACTCGGTCCGCGGTCGCGTCGGCCGACCCGGCGTCGACGTTGACGAGGACGACCGGAACACCCGCGAAGTGCTTCTCGAGCCCCGCCCGTATGACAGCGGTGACGGTCGCCACCGTGGCGGCGTTCTCGAACGTCAGGAGCCCGATGGCCAGCTCGCACGTCCCTGCCTCCTGCAGCTGATCCTCCACGGCGGGTGGGAGACTATCCAGCGCGGCGGCGGCCATCTCGCCCGTCCTCTTCATTCACGATGGAACACGTCAGGCGAGCTCGTCGATCGTTCATGACGAGGCCCGGCTAGCCTCGCGGCGGCGTCGCGCGGACGAGGTGGATCATCAGGGCAAGATACTCGGTGAGGTCGCGCGTGATGAGAAAGCCGCGGCGCACGTGCTCACGGCCGGCCGCGCCCATGCGCGGGATGAGCTCCGGATTGTTGAGGAGATGGCGAATCCGAAAGGCGGCGCCCTCTACCGAGTACACGGTATAGCCGGTGACGTCGCGAATGATGAGCTGAGTGAGGCCCCCCACCGCCGCTCCGATGACGGGCTTGCCCTTCCACATCGCCTCGGCGGCGCCGAGGCCGAAGTCCTCCCGAACGGACGTCTGGAGGACAATGGTGGCGGCCCGCTGCAGGGCATTGATGTGACGCTGGGCCTCGGGCGGTAGCTCCAGAATGGCAATGTCGGCATCATGCTGGGCGGCCTCGCGCAGGTCGCTCAGGACTTCTAGACTGTCCGCGTCGTCCTGGGGGGTGCCGGCCAGGATCAGACGCACGTCGTGGTGACGCTTCACGAGGCGATAGACATTGACCGCGTCGATCGCATGATGGTCTCGCGTGAAGGGACTCACCTGGACGAGCAACGGCTTGTCGCGCTCGACCCGCAGCTCCTGGAGTACCCCGGCCAGCTCGCGCGAGCCCAATTCGCGGTTCTTCTCGGAGAGGGGATCGATGGAGGGATGGATGATGTAGCGTGGCATACCGAGGCGGGCTGCGAAGGCCGGCAGCGAGAAGATGGCGCCGTCGAAGTGCTCCCCGAACTGGCGGAAGAACGACCAGGCTTGCTGCTGCGGGTGCGAACAGTCGAAATGGCAACGCCACACCCAGCGGCCTTCCGCGCGGTCCGTTACCAGGCTCGCCGGCTGGATGTCGTGCACAAGGACGACGTCGGCCTCGAGCCGGAGCTTCGTGGCCGTCATCCGATTCATCTCGAGGTAGTGGCGGAGCCGCTCGTCGGTGAGAGCGCGCTCGGCTCCCTGCATGGCGGCCTGGAGGGCCTGGGCGGCAGCGTGGTAGGCGGGATCGCCGCCCGTGACCTCCCACTGGGCTTCCACGGCCAGATCGTTCAAGAGAGGAATCGCCGCGCGCAGGACTTCTGCCGGGCCACTACCCAACCGCCCTCCGGTCAGATGAAGAAAGCGGCGCCCGCGGACCTGCTCGGCGAGCTTCAGAATGACCTCTACCGCGTTCGGGGAGGCGACCGCGCGATAGGCGTCGAGACCGCTCACGCGCCCTCCCCTGCCTCAATGGATTGATCGATGAGCGCGAGCAGCCGCCCCCGTACCCGCTCGGGGGTGGTCAGGTACAGATCAATCCGCTCGATCCGGTCGGCGAGCGCGGGCAGGTGGAGGGCCCCCCGCAGCCACGTGGCAAAGTCGCCCCCGCGCCGCCCGAGCCGCGCGCGCGCCTCGACCATGTGCAGATAGATGGCGCTTGCCTCGACGATACTGAGTCCCTGGCGGAACTCGGCCAGGGTGCGGACGCTGGGCCCCAGCGGGACCGGGATCATGCGCGACTGCTGGAAGTGGAAAGCGCGCTGGAACTCCACCCGCGGGCCGCCCCCAGCGCGCAGGTGGCTATGGATGATGCTGACCAGCTCCTCGCGGAGCGAGGCCAGGTCGTCGTACTGGAAGGGATCGACCACGGCCAGCCGCTCGGCGAGGGCCAGGTCAGCCAGTTCCACGGCCGCCCAGCGGGCAAAGTCATTGCCGTAGGCGGTCGTCACCGGGCGATGACGGAAGAAGTAGCCGTGGACGTGGAAGAACACGGAATCCTCGGGTGCGCCTTCCAGCCGCTCCATCAGCTCGCGGGCATCGTGGGCGCTCCGATCGAGCGCCTCACGCAGCTCGACGCAGGCGGTGAACACGAAGGGCGCCTCGGCCTCGGGGCTCATGCCGCGCGCACCAGGAGGGCGACGGGGAAACTCGCGAGGACCGCGGCCACCGGGAGCGCTCCCTCCTTGACCGTGATTCCCTCGCCGGTGAGCACATTGCGGAAGTACTCCCCGGCGTCGGACGGCACGGTCACGCGGGTATCGTCGCCCCACGCGTCTCGGCCCAGGGGAGGATCCGGGACGCCGCCGGCGGCCAGCAGGCGCGGAACCAGGATGACCGCGCTCTCCCCCTCCCGCACGCGGGCAAACGCGCAGACGTGCTCGGCCCGCGCGCCTTGCGCCTCCAGCGGACGATACTCGCCGGTCTGAAACAGCAGCGGCCGCTGGCGACGCAGACCCAGGGCCTGCTGAATGACGAAGAGCTTGATCCGGCCGTCCTCTTTTGTCTCGACGAGCGACCGGGCCACCTCCGCGAGGTCCCGCCCTCGGGCAATCTCACGACTCAAGTCCGCGAGCATCCCTCGGCGATGGGCGAAGTCCACGGGCCGGCGGTTGTCGGGATCGGCCAAGCTGAGGTCCCAGAGCTCCGTTCCCTGGTAGAAGTCCGGCACGCCAGGGGAGGCAAGCTTCAGGAGCGTCTGGGCCAGGGAGCTGTACATTCCCCAGCGGGCGACGTCGCGCTGGAAAGGAAGGAAGTCGGCCAGGAAGGCGCGGGAGGTCCGGGGCTCCAGGATTGCAGCCACGAAGCGCGCCACCGCCCCCTCGTAGTCGGGCGCCGGGTTGAGCCAGCTCGCATGAACCTTCGCTTCGCGAACGGCCTTGAACATGAAGCGCTGGACGCGCTCCACGAACTCTTTCAGCGAGGTGGCGGAGAGCGGCTCGAGCGGCCAGGCTCCTACCAGTGTTTGGTAGAGCACGTACTCCTCGTTGGCATCCGGAACCGGTAGCCCGTCAAGCGTCTCCTTCTTCCCGCGGTTGATCCGACGCCAGGCGTGGACACGTCGGCGCCATTCACGCGGCAGCTCCGACAGGACATTGATGCGAGCCCGTACGTCTTCACTCCGCTTTGTGTCATGGGTGGAGGTGGCCAAGAGAGCGGTCGGCCAGCGGGCCTGACGTTCCAGGTTCAGACGTTGGAATTCGCTGACGGCGATCCCGAACCGGTCGGGAGCCCCGCCCACCTCGTTCAGGGAGGTGAGGCGATGATAACGGTAGAAGGCGGTATCCTCGAGCCCCTTGGCCATGACGGGGCCCGTGAGCTGCTGGAACTTGCCCACGAAGGCCAGATGTTCCGGGAGATCCGCTTCGCTGCGGGCGCCGGGGGCGCGCAGGCAGAGCACATCGGCGATGAACGCAAAGATGGAGCCGCTCACCCCAGGATTGCGGCGGCGGGCCAGTTTCACCGCCAGGTCCACATACCAGCGGTCCTGGTCGGTCACACCCGTCCCGTCGATGTACGTCCGGTAGACGGGAAAGCTCGCGATGATCTCCCGCAAGGCGGTTGTGAGGCTGCGCGTGGTGAAGTCCCGCGAGGCCCGGTGCTTCTCCGAGAGACGGGCCAGCCGTCTGCCCAGGACGACGATCTCGCCAGCCATCGAGGTGTCGATGACGAGCTGCTTGGCTTCGTACACCATCTCGCGAAACTGGGGACGGTCGTCGATGAACCGCGCGTACGTATCGCTGAGGGTCTGCTCGGCGGCCCGGTGCACGAAGAGCCCGTTCACGGCGTTCAGGAAATCATAACCGGTGGTACCTGCGACCGGCCACCCCTCGGACAAGCGCTCGTCGGGCATGAGGATCTTCTCGACCACGATGTAGAAGGGGCGGGCTCCCGCCTCCGTCAGTCCGGCTCCTGCTTCCGTCAGTCCGGCTCCTGCTTCCGCCCGCTGCCGGGAGCATTGTTGCTGGAGCTGGCGCAGATAGGCGGCGGGCGAGGCGAGCCCGTCTGGATGGTCGATGCGAAGCCCGCTCACCCCGCCCTCGCGAACGAGGCGAAGGATGAGGCAGTGCGCTTCCTCGAAGACGCCGGGATCTTCCATTCGGATGGCGGCCAGCGAATTGATGTCGAAGAAGCGCCGATAGTTGACCTCGTCCGTGGCCACTTGCCAGAAGGCTAGCCGGTAAGCCTGCAGGCCGAGCAGGGCATCGAGGCGATCGAAGCTACGCGGCTCCCCCTTCACGCCGTTGAAGCGGGCCACCGTCTCGTCGATGAGGGCGCGCACCGCATGAGCGCCCGCCAGCAGACTGGCTAGGCGACGCTTGATGACCACGCATTCCCGCGCACGCTCCGCGCGGCGTTCCGCCTCCGTGTCCGTCCGGGACGGCAAGTGCGTGAGGGCGGTGACGATACTGTGCAGTTCCAGCAGGTGCGGATCGTCCCTGCCCAGCCTGACCTCCAGCTCCTCCCGCCGGTCGTTGAGAATCTGGATGTAGGTCTCGGGCGCGACCGGGAGCACGGTGTCGTGGTTGCGAATGACGAACTCGCCACCTCGGCGCTCGAGGATCAGCTCTTGGTTTTCGAGGACCACGCCGTACTGACCGCCGAGGAACGGCAGCAGCACCCTCCCGCGGAGGGCGGGATCGGGGGGCTCCCAGTCTATGTCAAAGTGGGCGCTGTACGCCGAGGCCGGGCCATGTTCCAGGATGTCAAGCCACCAGGGGTTGCGGCTGCCGGCAATGCCCATGTGGTTCGGAACCACGTCGAGGAGCTGGCCCATCCCGCGCTCCCGCAGGGCGGCCGTCAGGGCCTGATAGTCGGCCTCGGATCCGAGGGCTGGGTTCAGACGATTGTGGTTCGCGATATCGTAGCCATGGGAATCATCCGAAGTTGTCTCGAGAAACGGTGAGAGATAGCAGTCACTTATCCCAAGCTCGTGCAGATACGGGACGAGCTCGCAGACGGCCGCGAACCCGAACCCGCGGGCAAGCTGAAGCCGATAGGTGGCCCGCGGAACGCGGGGCGAGACCTCAGCCGGCAGGCGGTTAGCCCCCGTAGAAGACCTTCTCGCCGAGGTCCTTCAGCCACAGGGTGGCGTCGTCGGCCCGGCCGGCCGGCTCAGCGGTGACGGAGGCTTCCACGACCTTGCCGACGAAGATGGCGTGATCGCCCTCTTCCACCGTGGACACAAGCTCGCACTCGAGGGCCGCCGGTGCGCTCACAAGGATAGGCGAGCCTGTTTGCCCAGCCCGGACAACCTCCCCGCCGATCCGGTCGCCCTCTCGCTGGGCCGGCTTGAAGAACGTGTAGGCGATCGCGCCCTGGCCTTTGCCGAGCACGCTGAGCGCGAAGCACTTGGTCTCTTTGATCAGCGTGTGCGGCGACGAGCCGACTTTCACGCCCACCACCACCAGCGGTGGCTCGAAGGAAGCCTGCGTCACCCAGTTGACGGTGGCCGCCGCCACGCGGCCGTCGCGCGTCTCGGCCGTGAGGACGTACAGGCCATAGGGGATCATCCGGAGCGCGGTCTTCCTGGCATTGGGATCCATGGATCGTTCAGTCCTCCAGCAGGAGTTGAATGTCCCAGAGAAGGGGATCGTGGGCCCGGCTCACCTCGTTCTCGATCAGTCCGCCACACTCCGGGCAGTAAAACTGACGGAAGGCCACCGGATCGTCGATAAAGCGGCGCGGGTCTCCGATCAGCGGATTGGAGGCCTGGATGGGGCGATCGATGCGCAAGGCGTGTACCTTGTAGTTCTCGGCTGCCGGGCCGAGGGGATGACCGCAGCGTGCGCATGCCAGATGCGGTCGCCCCCCCACCGAGACGAGATCGAGATACTCGGTGACACGCCGGACCACCGCCGCCCGCAGCGCCGGTGCCCGCGGCGCTCGCCCCAGCCGCTCGACGATGGCCGCGCGGCGCCGCGCCGTGGTGGCCGCTTCGTCGACGGTCAGGTTCTCGTCGTCCCCGCGCAGCACCACCCGGAAGATGTCGTGGGCGGCCGCCCGTGAAATGTCACCGCTCTCGACGTCACGCCGCACGGCCTCAGCATCACGCTCGAGGGGATCGCCGTAGGCGGCACCGGCGGCGAAGGCCACCTCGTAGATGTCGGTCGGTCCCTGCCGGATATCGGTCTGGCGTAGCTGGAGCAGCTCGTCCTGGCCTGTCGTCTCGCTGATATCAGCCGGTATCCGGCGCTCCTTGAACCACCGGAGGATGTCCGTGTTGCGCTTGAAGTCGTAGGCGTTGGTGCACGCGGGATAGCCACCGTAGAGGCCGGGCGCGGTGGGAATGGCCGCCCCCGATGACTCGGTCTCGTGCACGATCTCAGGTGTCCCGTGAGGAATGAAGGCGGTGATGGCGGAGTTGCCACCACGGTACTTACCGGCGCCCCCCGAGTCGGTGTTCTCGCGGCGATAGAGGGTCAAGATCGGGAAGCTCTGCTCGTTGTGCTCCACGTTGCCGATGCGGCAAATGGGACTGCGCACCTGGCCTCCGGTGGCGATGCCATCCCGGAAAGAGAACGCACCGATGGCACCCACCATGGGATCCAGGAGGAGGTAACCGAAGCGTTCGCCCCACTGGTCGACGCCCCGGAAGCATGTGAGGGGAAACTGGCTGGTCCCGCCGATGCACATCACGTCGAGTCTGAGTTCCGGGTCGCAGGCGAGCAGCTTCGAGAGGGTGTTGTAGGCCGGATAGAGGGAGATCTCCATCGCCTGCACGGGCGCCGTGCTCACCGAGGCGGGGTGGGTGGCCGAGGTGAAGGCGCCGATGGCAGGGCGGAACTGGATGTGCCGGAGAGCGCCGCCGATGGCGTAGAGCTGATCCCAGCATAGGAGCTCGTTCACGGCGGTGAGAATGGAGCCGCGCCAACCCGAATAGGTCGTGTTGATGGCCCCGGTCTGGCCCGCGGTGCCCGCGTTGTCGAAGAGGAGCTGGTCTCCCCGCTTTTCCATGGTGAGCAGCACCTGATAGGTACCGCGGTCCCCGACCCGCGCCACCTCCACGTAGGTGCGTTCACGAAAGATCCCGTCCGGGAGCTTGGCCATCTTCTGGAGAAAGGCCGTCTCTGCCGTGTCGATGATCCGGCGCATAACGCCCTTGACCACGTCGGGGCCGTAGCGCTCGATCAGCTTGACAATGCGCCGGCTGGCCGTCACGTTGCCGGCGATCTGGGCGCGCAGATCGAGGGCGACCAGGTAGGGCTTGCGCGAGGCCCGCAGATAGATCCCCTCCACGTCACGGCGGAGCTCCCCGCGCTCGATGATCTTGACGGGCGGAATGAGAATGCCCTCGTCGAAGGTGTCGCGCGCGTTGGGACAGAAGCTGCCCGGGGTGATGCCACCCACGTCGTACTGGTGCAGCACGTTGGTGATCCAGCAGAAGAGCCGGCCCTCCCAGAAGACCGGGCAGAGCAGGGTGACGTCCATCTGGTGGGCTGCCCCCACCCAGGGATCGTTCGACAGGAACATGTCGCCTTCGTGGATGCCGGGGTTCGCGCTGCGATACTCGAGCGTCCACTTCACCTGGACGTCGGAGACGCCCGACATGTAGAGCTGGTACGGCCCGTAATAGATGAACTCGCCGTCCTCGGTGAAAATCGACGAGTTGAGGTCGAAGGCGTACATGGCCACCGGGGAGCCCGAGATGCGCTGGATGGTCATCCCCAGTTCCTCGTTGACGGTCCACAGGTGATGCCGCACGACCTCGTAGGTGATGGGATCCACCTTGTCCGTCCACTCCGTGTGCAGAGCCAGGCTCGGATCGATCTTGAGCGTTGGCCCCGGGATGTACGGAAAGGTGACGCCGTCGTAAGGTCCCCCGGCGACCGATGACGGATGCGGGGTATCGGCCATGGCTCACTGTCCTCCGTGCAGATCGATCAACACATTGCCGTAGGGATCGACGCGGGCGGCTTGCCCGGGGTGCACGACGATGGTCGTGTCCGGAACCTGGATGATCGCCGGCCCCCTCACGATGTTACCCGCTTGGAGGCGATCGCCCCACAAGATCGGCGTGACCTCGAACTCCCCCGTTTCCGCCCAGTACACGGGCCGGGACGGTGCGTACGCCTCGGCCGAGGGCGCCGGGCCGCGTTCGGGCGCCGGCTGGAGGCGGGGTTTTGGGCTCACGGCCGACGTTCGCACCCGGTAGGTCACCATCTCCACCCGCGCCTCGCGGAATCCCGCCCCGGGCCCGTAGAGGCTCTCGTACCGACGGTGAAAGTTGGCCACGAGCTCTTCAAGGGCAGCCGGTCCCAAGGAGCCGTCCGGCACACCGACTTCGACCTCGTTGATCTGACCCTTGTACCGCATGTCAGCCGACCGACGGATGCGGGCCGTGGTGAGATCGACACCATCCTCCCGGAGTTGGGCCACCCCCTGCCCTTCCAGCTGGGCGAACAGGGCGTTGACCCGGGCTGGGTCGAATGGGTTGGCGAGGATGTCCACTGTCTCGTGGATGTGCAGCAAATCCGCCGCCGCTGCGCCGAGAGCCGACCAGAGCGAACAGACCCCCCCGAGGGGTACGATGACCGACTGCGCACCGAGCTCGCGCGCGTACACGCCCGCATGGACGGGCCCGGCGCCGCCGTAGGCGAACACGACGAAGTCGCGCGGATCGTAGCCCTTCTGGACGGTCACCTTGCGGATGAGATCTGCCATCTGGTGCTCGACTACCCGCGCAGCCCCGCTCGCTGTCTCGACCACCCCCAGACCGAGGCGCGTGGCTAACGGAGCCAGGCTGGCCAGGGCCGCGTCGCGATCCAGGCGCAGGCGGCCTCCCAGGAAATGCCCGGGGTCGAGGTAGCCGAGCACGAGGGCGGCGTCGGTGACCGTCGGCTGCTGCCCGCCCCGTCCGTAGCAGACAGGTCCCGGATCCGCCCCCGCCGACAGGGGGCCGACGCGCAGACTGCCACTCACCTCCTCGAGCCAGATGATGCTACCGCCACCACTGCCGATCGATCGAATGTCGATCCGGGGGACGAAGTATTCATACTGGTTGACGACGCTCTGGTAGCTCGCCACCGGCGCCCCCGCGTGGACCAGCCCCACGTCGAACGACGTTCCTCCCATGTCGGTGGCGATCACGTTCTTCTGGCCGAGCACCTCACCCAGGAACTGGGAGGCGAGCACGCCCGCCACCGGCCCGGAGTCGAGGGTCAGCAACGACTTTCGCGCCGCTTCGCTGGCGGGCACGACGCCGCCTCCGCACTGCATGACCTGCACCGGGGTGGCCAGCCCCGCCCCGCCGACCCGGCGCCCCACCCTGTCCATGTACGAGGCGGTCACCGGCCCGAGGTAGGCGTTGATCACGGTCGCCGCCGTGCGCTCATACTCGCCCCAGCGCGGAACCAGATCGACCGAGCAGCAGACGAAGATCCCGGGCGCCAGTTGTTCGACCATGGCCTTCATGCGACGCTCGTGCTCCGGGTGCTTGAACGACCAGAGGAAACAGATGGCGATGGCCTCCACGCCCTTGGCGATCAGCCGGCGGATGGCCCCTTCCGCCTCCCCCTCGTTCAACTCGACCACCACCTCGCCCTTGCAGTCGACGCGCTCGCTCACCTCGGCGATGAGCGTCTTGGGGACGATGGGATCGGGCTTGCTGCTCTCGGGAAAGTGCAGCACCTTCTCGCTGGCCAGACCGGGAACCCCGCGGGCGCCCCGCATGATGTGAATGACGTCGCGATGGCCCTTGGTCGTGATCAGGCCCACCCGGGCCCCGCGGCGCTGCAGGAGCGCGTTGGTGCCGACGGTAGTCCCGAGCGCCAGGCGCGCCGTGCGGCCGAGCAGGGCTTCCGTGGTGACTCCGAGCTTGGCGGCGACGAGGTCGAGCGCGTCGAGCACGCCCGTCGAGAAGTCACGCGGCGTGGAGGGAGCCTTGGCGGTCACGATACGCCCGCCACCGTCGATGACCACACAGTCGGTGAAGGTCCCGCCCGTGTCGATTCCGCAGATGAAATCGCTCATCGCTGTCCTCGTCCCCGACACGATACCTCCCGCCACCCGCCGGCGGCGCCGGTCTAGCTGCGGTAGCGGGACGCCCCGCCCGCCTGCACGTCCTTGTTGAGCTTCTTGCTCAGGTGAAGGCCTTCCAGCACGAACTCCACGGCGGAGGCCACGCTGGCCGGATCACCGACGCCGAGCCGGCTCACCGCTCCCCCCAGGCCGCCGACCGCGCCGGCCTGGCGCACGTAGGCTGCCGACGCCATGGTGTCGGAGACGTCGATGCGCAGTCCGCCCTCGAAGGCCTTCACCACGTCCTCCAGGTCCGCCGTCTTGAAGCGCCGGTTGAAAACGTTGAGCACGGCCCGCTGCATCAGCTTGCCGAGCACCTTGTCCTCGCTCGTTTCGCCCAAGGTTTCCAGCTCGATCTTGCCGCTGGTCGAGGCCACGATGGCCCCGAGGTCGCTGACGCGGGGCGCCGCCTCCCGCTCCCCCAGGCGAATGGCGCGCTTGAGGGCACTGGAGACCAGGTTCTCGTAGTTGCAGATGCTGACTCGTACCGAGACCCCCGAACGCTGGCTGATCTCCGAGGACTTGCGGGCCAGATGGGTCAGCTCCGCCACCACCTGCTTCATGAAGTCGGGGGTGGTGGTCGTCATCCCGTCACTGGCGAAGTTGGTCCGCTCGGCCTCCATGATGGCGATCTCGTCCTCCAGCCGCCGCGGATAGTGGGTGCGGATCTGGGAACCGAACCGGTCCTTGAGGGGTGTGATGATGCGCCCGCGGTTGGTGTAGTCCTCGGGATTGGCACTGGCGACCACGTACAGGTCCAGGGGCAGGCGAACTTTGTAACCGCGGATCTGAACGTCGCGCTCCTCCATGATGTTCAGGAGCCCGACCTGGATCCGCTCGGCGAGATCGGGCAGCTCGTTGATGGCGAAGATGCCCCGATTGGTGCGAGGCAGCAACCCATAGTGGATGGTCAGCTCGTCGGCCAGGTAGCGACCTTCGGCGACCTTGATGGGATCCACTTCGCCGATCAGGTCGGCGATGGTGATGTCCGGGGTGGCCAGTTTCTCTCCGTAGCGACGATCGCGGGGAAGCCACACGATCTCGGCCGCCTCGCCCTTCTCGGCGAGCACGGCCCGGCCCGCCCCGGAGATCGGCGCCAGCGGGTCGTCGTTCAGTTCGCCCCCCGCCAAGACCGGGATGGCCTCATCGAGGAGGTGGACGAGCAGGCGGGCCATGCGCGTCTTGGCCTGGCCGCGCTCGCCCAGGAAGACGATGTCTTGGCCGCTGAGGATGGCGTTCTCGATCTGGGGGATGACACTGTCCTCGAAGCCGACGATGCTCGGGAACAGCGGCTCCCCGCGCCGCACACGCGCGATCAGATTGTCGCGCAACTCCTGCTTGACTGATTTCGCATGGTATCCACTATCCTTCAACTCGCGAAGGGTGCGTGCTCTCGTCATGTCGATAGATCCCTTGGCCAGGGGGTAGCCGATGAGCTCCCCGGTCGGAGGTCGGACTGCTCACGCGGCCACTCTGCGGCCTGCGCGGGGCGCTGTCAACACGCAGGGTGACATGGACAGGACGCGAGCTGCTAGGATGGACGGTGAGCCTGGGGAGGCACGAAACGCTATGAAGGTCCATCGCGCCAGCGTGTGCACGCTCGACTGTCCCGACACCTGCAGCCTCACGGTCACGGTCGAGGACGACCGAATCGTCGAGGTGCGCGGGTCGCGCGCCAACCCTTACACGGCCGGCGTCATCTGCGCCAAGGTCGCCCGCTCGTACCCGGAATTCGTTCACGGGGCCCGGCGCCTGCGCACCCCACTCCGGCGCGTGGGGGCCAAGGGGGAAGGGCGCTTCGCGGCGGTCAGCTGGGACGAGGCCCTGTCCGTCGTCCACGATCGGTTCACCGGCATCGTGGCGGCCCATGGCCCCCAGGCCATCGTGCCCCTCAACTATGCCGGGCCCCACGGGATGCTGGCCGGGGGCTCGATGGATCTGCGCTTCTTCCATAAGCTCGGCGCCAGCCTCCTCGACCGCAAGCCCCTGTGCGGCGGCGTGCGCACCGAGGCGTGGGTGGGCACCTTCGGTCCTGTGCCCGGCATGCCCCCCGAGCAGGCCGCCCACGCCAAGCTCATCATCGCATGGGGCAACAACGTCACCTGGTCGAACCTGCATCTGATGCCCATCATCAATCAGGCGCGCCGGAGGGGTGCCAAGCTGGTGGTGGTGGATCCGCGTCGCACCAAGATCGCCGCCCAGGCGGATCTGCACCTGGCCCTGCAGCCGGGCACGGACGTCGTGCTCGGCTGGGCGCTGGCGGCCGAGCTCGAGCGTCGGGGCGGCCTCGACCGTGCCTTCATCGAACGCCACGTGGAGGGCTTCGCGCCGTACATGGAGGACGCGCGCCGCGTCTCCGTGTCGGAGGCGGCGCGGCTTTGCCACGTGCCCGAGGAGCAGATCCGCCAACTCACCGACTGGTATCAGGCCGCCTCCCCGGCCGCCATCAGCGTGGGCAACGGTCTCGAGCGAAACCAGAACGGTGGAAGCGGCATTCGCGCGATCTTCGCCCTCCCCGCCCTCGCCGGCAAGTTCGGCATCGTGGGCGGCGGTCTCATCAACGGCGCCTCGTTTGCGTTTCCCAAGACGCCCCGCCGACTGCAACGGCCGGATCTCGTCCCCGCCGGAACGCGCACGCTCAACATCGTCGACATTGGCCGGGACCTGACGGATCAGAGCCTGACGCCGCCGATCAAAGCCCTCTTCATCTACAACCACAACCCGCTGATCGTGCATCCCGATCAGAACCGGCTGCGGCGTGGTCTCAGTCGCGAGGATCTCTTCGTGGTGGGCGCGGATGTCGCGATGACGGACAGCCTCGCCTACGCGGACATCGTGCTGCCCGCCTGCAGCCACTTCGAGCACGACGATCTCTTCGCCGCCTACGGGCAACACTGGCTGCAGCGGGCCGAAGCCGTCATTCCTCGCCAGGGCCAGGCCCTGCCCAACACCGAGATCTTCCGTCGGCTGGCCGCCCGCTTCGGGTTCACGGATTCCATCTTCGCCGCCACCGACGCCGAGCTGATGGACGACGCCCTCGACGCCGCCGATCCCCGCCTGGGCGGCCTGTCTGCCCACGCGATCCCCACCGACCGCGCGCTGGCCATGACCCTCAACGGCGCGGAGGCCGTCCTCTTCGGCAATGTCTTTCCGAAGACGCCCTCGGGCAAGGTCGAACTCGTCTCGACGTACTTGGACGAGAAGTACGGGGCCCGACTGCCCACCTGGCGCCCGTATCAGTCTGGACTCCCGCTCACGCTGATCTCCCCGGCCTCCGATCGGCGCATCACCTCGACTTTCGGGGGTGTGGCGGGAAGTGAGTCGGTCCCGCCTCTCGAAATGCACTCTGACGACGCGCGCGTGCGCGGTCTGCGCGATGGTGATCGGGTGCGGGTCTGGAACGATCTCGGGGAGATTCACCTTCCCCTGAGGGTCACCGAGGGGGTGGCCAAGGGGGTGGTGGCGACCCTCAAGGGCACCTGGCTCTCCACGAGCGACAACGGCCAGACGGTGTCCGCGCTGTGTCCCGCGCACCACGCCGATATCTCCGAGGGAGCCTGTTTCAACGACACCCGCGTGGAGGTCGCGACGTTGTAGACTGCTCGCGTGAGTTGCGCTCGCCGCCGGTGGTCGGTGATTCTCTTCACGGGCCTTCTGGGGGCTCTGGCCGGAGTGGCCGGCGCCGAGCACGAGGTCTTCTATCGGTACGTCGTGCTCGGCTATGTCAGGGACGCGGGCGGCGCCCCGGTGCGCGGGGTTCAGCTCGAACTCGTCCGCGACAAGACCGGGTTCTCCTACCTCGGCCAGACCGGACCCGACGGGTTTTTTCTGATCGTGGCGCGCCTGGGGGACGAGAGCGTCGGGGAGCGTCTTACCTTGCGCACGGAGCAGGTCACCACGGTCATCACAGCTCGCTTCGACCCGACCAATCACGCCGACCACCGGGGCACACGGGTCGATTTCCAAGGGGGCACCGTTCAGGAGCGCGCCGCCTCCTTCAAGACCACGCTGGCGCACTTCCTGGGCAGCTCCACGCGCTGATAGCCCGCAGGAGTCGGTGCCCATCGCCACGGAGGTGATGCCATGAAGAAGGCGGCGCGACGGGGAATGAAGGCGTACGTTCTCATCGAGACCTCGCCCGGCAAGACCAAGAACGTCAAGCAGGCCTTGGCCAGGGTCCGGGGGGCGACCGCCAGCGTGATCAATCTCGACGGAGTGACGGGTCCCTACGACTTCATCGCCGTGGTCGAGGGGCCGACCCTGGACGCCATTGGCCGGCTGGTCACCGACGAGATCGGTGCCGTCAGCGGGGTCACCCGCACCACCACCTGCGTGGCGGTGGCCATCGGCTGATCGTGACGCGCCTCAGCGCCACGGTGGGCGGGGTGAGTGGCGCGAGCTCGATGGGGCGGGGACGCTAGCGTGCCATCCGCTGCCAACCCCTGTCGCGTGCTGGTCTATGACGCGGACGTCGCCGCCCGTTATGCGACGCTCATCACGCCGTCACCACGCGTGAGCCTGCGCGTCTGCACGACGCCAGACCAGGCGGCGGCCGCCATCCGTGAGGCCGAGGTCGTGTTTGGCTGGAAGGTTCCACCCGACGTCTGGCGGGGGGCCCGGCGGCTCCGCTGGCTGCAGGTCATGGGCGCCGGGGTCGACTGGGCCCTCGTCCCGACCCTGCCCCGGCGGGTCATCATTACCCGGGCGCCAGGTCTCTTCGGCCCTTGGATGATCGAGTACGCGCTCGGTTGGTGCCTGTGGGTCACCCAGCGGATGTCGGCCTTCACCGCGGCCAAGCGCGAGCGGCGCTGGCTCCGTGACGTCATTCCCCAACGCTTGGGCGGCCGCACCATGGCGGTCATCGGCCTCGGCGACATCGGGCGCGGCATCGCGCGGGCGGCGCGGGCGCTCGGCATGACCGTGGTGGGTGTGAGCCTGTCCGGTCGCCCCGTACGGGGGTTGGAGCACGTCTACCGACCCCGTGATCTCCGGCGGGCCCTCGCCGTGGCGGACTTTGTCGTGGTAGCCGTCCCGCTCACGCAACAGACCCGAGGGCTCCTCGGCCCCGACGAGCTCGCCGCGATGCGGCCTTCGGCCTGGCTCATGAACATTGCGCGTGGCCCGGTTGTCGACGAGGGCGCCCTGCTCGACGCCCTGCGCGCCCGGCGCATCGCGGGTGCGATCCTCGACGTGTTCGCCAGCGAGCCCTTGCCGGCGCACCATCCCTTGTGGAGCCTCGAGAACGTCGTCATCACTCCTCACATCTCGGGGCCGAGCACGCCCCAAGAGATCACGCCGGTGTTCAATAAGAACCTCGCCCGCTACCTGGCAGGCCAACCTCTCCACCACGTGGTGGAGCGCCGACGAGGGTACTGAGCGCGCCCGTCAGCCGCGGATCGTCTTGAGAACGTCCTGGTTCTGGAGGACCTCGCGGGGATGCCCTTCGAAGATGATCTCGCCCCGATCGATGGCGTAGAAGCGGTCGGCGACCCGGGCGGCGTTGGTAACGTTGGACTCGGCGATGAGGAGGGAGATCCCCATGCCCTTGATCGCCTTGACGGCCTCGATGAAGCGGGTCACGACCACGGGGGCCAGACCCTCGAACGGCTCGTCGAGCAGCAGCACGGACGGCGACAGGGTCATGGCGCGCGTGATGGCCACCATCTTCTTCTGGCCGCCGCTGAGATGCAGTCCCCGGCGCTTGAGGAGCCCGCGCACCTCGGGGAAGACGCCGAAGACTCTCTCGTCGGCCGTCCCCGGGCCTCGCGCACCGCTGGTGAGCCACTGGGTGATCTGGAAGTTCTCTTCCACCGTGAGATCGGGGAAGATCCCGCAGTCCTCGGGCGCGTAACCGATGCCGAGCCGGGCCCGCTCGTATGCGGGTAGGCGCGTGATGTCCCGACCCCTGAAGCCGACCCGGCCCCCTCGCGCGGAGAGAAGGCCCATGACGCTGTCAATGGTCGTGGTCTTGCCTGCCCCGTTGCGCCCCACCAGGCACACCGCCTCGCCATCGTCGACCCGAAGGGAGACGTCGCGCAGGATCTGGGCCGGTCCCCGGTAGGTCACCACGCGCGCGAGCTCGAGGACGGTCCCCGCGCTCACGGGGCGGCTCCCAGGAGATTGGCGATGACCTGCTCGTTGCGTCGGATCTCGTCCGGGGGGCCGTCGGCGAGGATGGCGCCCCCGTGCATGGCCACGATCCGGTCGGAGTAGTTGAAGACCACGTCCATATCGTGCTCGATGATGGCGGCTGAGATCCGTTCCTTGCGCACGATCGAGGTGATGATATCCATGATCGGCGCCTTCTCCCGGGTGCTCACCCCGCTCGTGGGCTCGTCAAGGAAGAGGAGCTTGGGGCGCAAAGCGTAGGCCACCGCCACGTCAAGCAGCTTGCGCTCACCCTGCGAGATACCCCCCGCCAGCATGGTGGCCTTGGCTTCCAGGCCGAAGAGGTACAACACCTGGAGCGCCTCCTGCCAGACGGCACGGTCGAGCTCGGCCAGGCTCATGAGCTTCCGCGTCTTGTCCCCGCGCGTGAAGATGGACAGGGCCACGTTGTCGAGCACGCTGAGCTGATCGAACAGGTTGACGAGCTGGAAGCTGCGTGCGATGCCGGCCTTGATGCGATCGTGGACGGACTGCGCGGTCACGTCCACGCTGTTGAAGATGATGGTGCCCTTGTCGGCGCGGAGGAGACCGCTGATTACATTGACCAAGGTCGTCTTGCCGGCGCCGTTGGAGCCGATGAGGGCCAGCACCTCCGCCTCTGCCACCGCGAAGTCCACGTGGTCAACCGCATGCGTGTCGCCGAAGTACTTGACGAGACCCTGGGTCTCGAGAAGGCGCACGTCAGCGGGCTCGCTTCCACCGGGCCAGCAGTCGCCCGGCCGAACCCACGATCCCCGTGGGCAAGGACAGCACAAGGATCACCAGGACCGTCCCCATCAGGAGCTGCCAGTACACGGTGAAACCCACCGCGTAGGTCTTGAGGTAGTTGAACACGATGGCACCGACGATGGGCCCCGCGAACGACCGGAAGCCGCCGAGCACGGTCATGAACACGAGCTCGCCCGAGAACGGCCAGTAGAGCACTTCGGGCGTGGTGAGGCCGTTGAGGGGGACCCAGAGGGCGCCCGCGAGTCCGGTGAAGACCCCGGAGACCAGAAAGGCCACCCACCGGTAATGCCACACCTGGATCCCCACGAACTCCGCCCGTGTCTCGTTGTCGCGAATGGCCTGCAGGGCCTTGCCGAAGGGGGAGTTGACGATCACCCACATCAGGGCCACGCAGCCGAAGAAGAGGACGAGCACGTAGTAGTAGTAGGGACCGGCCAGGAAGGCGATCTTGTCGCCCTTGCCGGACACCGCTCCCAGCAAGGTGGGCGTGGGCACCCGGAGACCGTCGGTGCCGCCGGTGACCCAGAAGAACTTGAAGGCCAGGCTCCACAGCACCTGGGACAGGGCGAGGGTTAGGATGCCGAAGAAGATGCGCGTGTAGCGCACGCACACGAAGCCGAAGAGGGCGGTGACGATCACGGAGCCGATGATGGCGCCGATCAGGAACAGCTCCATCGACGCCACCCCAAGGTACTTGACCATCAAGGCCACCACGTAGGCGCCCACCCCGAAGTAGGCCGAGTGGCCGAAGGACAGGAGCCCCGTATAGCCGAGCAGGAGATTGAAGCCCAGGGCGGCGATGCCCATCACCAGACCGTAGGACAGGAGAATCGTCTGGTACTGGTCGATGACCAGAGGCAGCACCAGGAGGGCGAGGGCGATGGGGATCGCCCAGGCGAACACTCGCGCCGGCGAACGGGTTTCGAGGGCTACCGCCAGGGTGCTCATGCTCGCCCGAACAGCCCGGCCGGCCGGAGGAGAAGGACGATGGTGGCCATCAGATAGAGCACGGCCAGCTCGATCTCCGGGAACAGGGCGATCCCCGCTTCCCGCACGACCCCCACGATGAGGGCGCCGGCCAGAGCGCCCTCCAGGCTTCCGAGGCCGCCGATGACGACGACGATGAACGACAGGATCAGCGCGTCCACCCCCATACCCAGCACGGCCGACTGGCTGGGCACGATGATGGCACCCCCCAACCCCGCCATCAGGCAGCCGAGGGTGAAGGCCTGCACGTAGACACGGTTGACATTGACCCCGAGGGCCGACGACATCCGCATGTCCTGCGAGGTGGCCCGCAGCACGACCCCGAAGCGGGTCCGGTAGATGAAGGACCACAGGAAGACGGCGGTCACCGCCCCGATGGCGATGACGAGCAGGTTGTAGGTCGGGTAGACGGCCCCGAGGATGGAGACGCTGCCCATGACGTCGGCAAGGATGTTGGCGGACAGCGGATACGGGCCCCACACCAGACGCAGGACGTCCTCCAGAATCATCAGGAGCCCGAAGGTGACCAGGAGCTGGTATTCCTCCGGGCGCTTGTAGAAGGGGCGCAGCAAGGTGGGCTCCAGCACGGCGCCCAAGGCGGCCGCCGCTATCGCACCCACCGGGATCAGCAGATACTGCAGGCTCAGGGGGGCGGCCGCCAAGAGGCCGACCGACCACGCGGTGACATAGGCCCCGAAGGCGTACAGGTTGCCGTGGGCGAGATTGACGATACGCATGACACCATAGATCAGGCTGAGACCCCCGGCGATGAGGAACAGGACCGATGCGTAGAGGAGCGCGTTGAGCAGGTGAATGAGGAAGAAGTCCATCAGCCACCCACGCGGTACGGAACCACCTTCACCTCCGGGTTCACGAGGTTCCCGTTCAGCGCCAGCGCCAAGGTCACCCGATAGGTACCCGGCTTCAGACGGCCGCGCAGGTCCACGATCAGCGTGTTCCCATCTAGCTCGCTCGACGTCCCCACCGCCGCCACCTCGTCGCCTGGCCCCACCGCCACGAAGTGCGCCACCGGCACGGGCTCCTGGGCGATCTCGCCCGCCGGTGCGCGCCGGAACGGCTCCCGCACGATCTTATACGATCGCTCGAACTTGGTGATGCGCTCGACCTCGGTCTCGATCTCGAGACGGTGACCGCGCTGCTCGGTCCGCCCCACGAAGGCGCGGATGGGAAGGGCGAAGCGATCATACGCCCCCACCCCCAGCGGATACGAGAAATCGCGGAACGCGGAGAGCACGACCGTGTCCCCGGTCCAGCTGGCCAGCTGATAAGGCCCGTTGGTCAGCAGCAGATGCCCCTGCCTGCGCGCGAAGCGCTTGAGTGAGGCCCAGCGCTGCCGTGCCTGATCGACCGAGACCAGCCCCCGCACCGCCTCCGGGACCCAGCCTTGCCGCTCGAAGCCGTCGGCCAAGGTCACCACGGTCTCTCGCAGCTTGCGGTCGCGCACCAGGTCGAGCCACGGCACACCCCGGCGTTTGGCTTCCTCCTCGGAGAACGCGGCGAGTCCTCGGGTGACCGCCTCCTCCATGGCTACCGTGAGCTGCCAGGGGACGGCGCTCCACGGCGGGGCAATCGTCGGCGTCTCCGCCTGGTCGAGCGCCCCTCGCAGGTAGAGTTCGACCTGGGGGAACTCGTACATCACCTGGACGTCGCCGAAGGCCTTCATCTCGGTGTCGAGTCTCGCCACCCGGATGCCGACGAGCCGGGTTCGCAGCACGCTGATGGCCCTGTCGATTCCCGGATCCCTCCCGCCCCAGCGAACCCCGAAGACGAACGGATAGAGGAGATCGGCGCTGCTCAGCTTAGCGCCGTCGTGAAACGTCGACCCGAAGACCCGGTAGACGATCCTCGTCTCGGCTCGCGTGCCCGGGCCCACCGCCCGCAAGAGGCCGGTGCCGCGGTCGGGCATGAGGGCGTCGGTCGGTACCTCGATGGGCAGCCCCGGCGATTCCAGGCTCAGCGGCCGCACGCGGTTCGCCACCCAGTCGCTGGCGCGCGGGGCGGGAAGAAACGCGGGATCCCCCGCCGCCAGCCAGATGAGACGCCCGGTCGGGTCGGTGAATCCGCCCATCGGATTCCACGCGCTGGTGGGCCTGGCCTCGATCCCGAGGTGCAGCCAGCCGTTCCACGGAAAGTCCTTCAGCTTGACCGTGCGCAGAAACATGCCCGAACCGAGGCCGCCCTGGGCGTCGTAGGCGACGTTCTCCACCCCATCGGAGTAGTCGGTGTTGTACGCTTCGCGTCGCAGCGTATAGCCCAGAACGACGCGATCACAGCCCTGCGTCAGGAGCGAGACCAGCTTGCGCTCGGCATTGACCCGGTCCACGGTGCTCGCCAGGTCCCCGCTCGAGCGCTGGCTCATCGCCTCGCTCACCTGCCGCCGAGCCGCCGAATCGGCCAGGGTGCCGGTCAGGAGCAGCGCGGCGTGGAACCAGCCGTCCTTGCTCCAGGGCGGCGCCGACCATCCATTGAGATTCGTCGCCCGCGGGGCGAGCAGATCGCGGAGCGGAATCTCCTCCAGCAGGGCATCGGCCTCGGCGTCGACCACTCGCACGCCCGCTCCGCGCAGCGCCTCGGCTAGCTTCCCCGGCGCCCGGACCCGGGGACCCGCGCCCGGCGCCTCGTGCTCCAACCTCTTCCGAAGGGCGCCGGCGAGATCGACGTGCTGGACATAGTCGCCGTGGTAGGGCGTGACCGGATACGGGTGAGCCACCACCTCGGTCCTGGTGGCGGAGAGTGCGCGCAGCACCCGTCCGGCGCCGGCGCAGCGGGCGGGGGGTTCGGCGTAGGCCCCGGCCGCGCGCGGGTAGGTGAGCACGACGTAGGAGCCGAAGGAGGGGGCGTACGCAACGTGCGCGGGAATGCTCCCTGGGGCGAATGGATCCGGGCCGATGTACGCGTGCAGCGACTTCTTCTCGAGCAGACGGGCGCCCGTCCCCCGGTCGAGCACCGAGATCTTGATCTCCTGCGGGTAGAACGACGGATAGAAGGACAGCTCGTGCCCGGCGTCTCCCCGCCCGGTCACCAGGGTGCCAAGCACGAGCCAAAAGGCACCCCACTCCCACGGGCGGGCAAGCCGGATCACGCCTCGCCCCATGACAGACTCTTGACGTCAGGCGGCAAGCGATCTACTTCTCTAGTATGAAAAGTGTCGTGTCCAGCAAGGGACAGATCACGCTGCCCGTCGAGGTCAGGGACAAGCTGGGGCTGGTGGAGGGGACGGCTGTCCGGTTCGAGCTGTGCGAGGGCGGCGTCGTCATTCGCAAGGGCCGGCCCGGTGCCCACCCCGTCGACCAGATGTTTGGCGCGCTCACACTCGACCGCTCCGTCGATGCGCTGATGGACGAGATGCGCCGTCCCCGCCCGGGCCCGTCCCCGTCGCGGCGCCGCCTCCGCCGCTAGCGCCGTTGACGACCGCCGTCGATTCTTCCGTTCTGCTCGATGTGCTTGGGGCCGACCCGCGCTTCGGAGCCGTGTCACGGGAGGCCCTTCGGACTGCCTACGACGCGGGAGCCCTGATCGCCTGCGAGGTGGTGTGGGGGGAGGTGCGAGCTCACTTCGCGGACGATGCGACCTTCGAGAACGCGCTCCGTCTCCTGGGCGTACGTTTCGACGCGATCGACCCGGCCACCGCGTCGCTGGCCGGGTGGCTCTGGAGAACCAGCCGGAGCCACCCCCGTGAAGGCCGGGGTCGGGTCGGACTTCCTGGTCGGCGCCCACGCTACGCGGCAGGCGAACGCGCTCCTCACGCGAGACCGCGGCTTCTATCGGCGATACTTTCAGGTGGAGATCATCGATCCCAGCCAGGCCTGACGGCCCGGCGAGCGGGTGGAGGTCACCCGCTCGCCGCGGCGCGGGCTCAGGCTTTGACCTTGGGCCAGGTCTTCTCGATCCAGGTGTAGGTCGAGGTCGGGTCGCCCTTGGGCCAGCCCGGAGGTGCCGTGATGTTCCGGATGGGGATGGTGATGATCCGGTCCGGGTCGAGGATGGGGAACGGGTAGTCCGGCACGTTCTTGCTGAAGCCGGTGACCGCGTCCTTGTAGCCCTGGTGATTGTCGGGCCGGATGTACACGTAGCCCGCGGGCCCAGCCATCATCTGGCCCTCGAGGATGGTGATGATGGCCTCGTCGTCGGGCCAGCTGCCCACCAGCTTGTTGGCTTTCTCGATGGCCGTCTTCAGCATATAGGTCGCCATGTACCCGCCCTCGCCCTGGAAGTTCGGGTACTCGTTGAACCGCTTGTAGTACTTCTCCACGAAGGTCTTGTTGTAGGGCCACCGATCACCGGCGGGATAGGTGAAGTGATAGTTCGAGTGCACGCCGGCGATGATGCCCTCCGGATGGTCCTTGCCGATGGCGTGGGGGGCCACGCCGAAGGCGATCATGCTCGCCACCTTCATCTTGTCGAACATCCCGTAGCGGATGGCCTGCTTGTAGAAGGCCACGTAGTCACCGCCCCACACCGAAGTGGCCAGGATGTCGGGCTTGGCGGCGATGGCCTTGGTGATGTGGGAGCTGAAGTCGGTGGTTCCCAGCTTGGGCCAGCCCTCGGAGACGTTCTCCGCGTTGGGCAGCATCTTCTTCATGACCACCGTCCAATGGTCGAAAGCGTTGCGCCCGTAGGAATAGTCGGGATGGATGTGGGCGATGCGCTTGGCCTTGGGCCACGTCATGGCCGCCGCCACCGCGCAGGTGACGCCGTCGGCAGACTGCATGTTGGTGATCCGGAAGATGTAGTGCGGATTGGGGACGGCCTTGTCAAAGAGAAAGTCGGTGCAGCCGTCGACGAAAATTGTGAGGACCTTCAGCTCCTCGGCCACCGGCCCCAGGGCCGGGGTGTTGCCGCTGGAAGTAATGCCGCAGAAGAAGTCGATCTTCTCGGAGAGCTTCAGCCGCCGCAACTCCTTCACGTTGGCGTCGGTGCCGGCGTTCTCGTCCGCCTTGAGCACCTCGATCTTGCGCTTGCCGAGCAGGCCGCCCTGCGCGTTGATCTCCTCGGCGGCGAGGAGCTGGCCCTTGTACATGGGCTCTCCCAGGACTGCGGCCGGGCCTGTGAAGAAGGTCATGTGCCCGATCTTGTAGGGGGTGTCCGGGATGGTGCCCTTGGGTTTGTCCTGCGCGTGGGCCACGCCAGCCACCGGCACGGCGCCGGCCGTGGCGGTGAGGGCGCCGCCCACGGTGACCCCGAGCCGGCCAAGAAAATCGCGGCGCTTCAGCTCACCTGCCATCGTTGTTCCTCCATTGGGCTTCGGATGCGCGGGATGGTAAGACCATACAGCGTGAGCACGCTGTAACACGGAGATGCGCTCAAGTCAACGCTCTCACCCCTGAGCGACCCTACAATACCTTCTCATGGACGCGATCAAGGCCATCGGGCGGGGGACTGCCAGCGCGATCCTGGCTCGGCCCGGGCTCTTCGTCACCGTGGCCGGAGCCATGGTCGTCCTGAGCATCATGCTCCCCCCGCTCGTCCTGTGGATGGTCAGGAAGCCCTGGACATACTTCACCTTCAACCCCTGGCTCAAGAGTCTGCCGAGCTATCTCGCCTCCGAGACGCCCTGGAGCCAGAAGGTCGACTTCCTGTCCCGGGTCGCGCTGTTCTGGTTCTCTGCCGATGGGGCGTATGGGGCCCCCGAGTGGGGATTCGCCGTGGACACGATGGATCTGGTGAGAATGGTGGTGACGGGTTTGCTCATCGCCGCCTACTTCTGCCTCTGGTTGCATCTGCGCGACCACGGCCGGTTGGCGACCTGGCAAGCCTCTGCCCACGAGAGCGGCGGTACCGTGGGCGCCGTGGTCGGAATCCTCGGTCTCTCGACAGGGCCGTGCAGCGTCATGGGGTGCGGCGCCCCCGTGCTCCCGGTTGTCGGTCTCGCCTTCGCGGGCCTCTCCAGCGGCACCCTGGCGCTTCTCTCCGGACTGTCGCGCGCGATGGCCGTGGCGGTGATGATCGGCCTCGCGGTTGGCGTCGCCGTGCTGGGCGCGAGGGCCGACCGCCCCTAGCAGTCGATTCCCTCCAAAGGAGGCCAGGATGACCCCATGTCGCCGGCTGTTCATGAAGCTGGGGTTCGGCGTTGCGCTGCTGCTCCCCCTGACCGCCGAGACGCAGGAGCGCTACCCGAACCGGCCCGTCACCTTGATGGTAGCGGCGGATGCAGGGAGCAGCCTGGACCTTCTCGGCCGGGCTTTCGGCGATGCCTTGAAGTCGGCGCTCGGCCAGTCTGTCGTGGTTCAGAATGTTCCGGGCGCCACCGCCAACGGGCTCGTGCGACTTCATGGCGCCAAGCCCGACGGCTATACCCTCGGGGTCGTCGGCAGCTTCGCGATCACAATGCCCCTCAGCGGCGAGGTGCCCTTCGGACCAAAGGATCTCTCCTACCTGGCCTATCTCGCCAACGACACGTTCGTGCTGGCCGTGCCGGCCAGCTCGCCCTACCGAACACTACGCGACTACATGGCCGCCGGAACCGGGGTCGTTCCCGCGGTGGTTGTCGGGGTCTCCGGGAGGGGCACCTTGTCGCACGTGGCGGCGGCGTCGATGGCCCAAGTGGGAGCTATGAACCTCAGCATCGTGCCGTCCGCGGGGTCCATGGCGTCGCTGAGGGGAATCCTGGATAGCCGCCTGGCCAGTGCCATCCTCGTCCAGAGCGAGCTCGTGCCGCATCTGGGTCCCGGACGCGGCCCGCGCGTCCTCGCCACCTTCGGTGACATCCGCTCGGCCCGACTTACGGACATCCCTACGGCCCAGGAGCAGAACATGAGCGGCCTGCCGTCCGGGCCCTGGCGCGGTCTGGCCGGACCGCCCGGCCTACCCCAGCCGATCCGGGCGGCCCTCGTGACCGCCATCACCAAGGCCTACGAGGATCCTCAGTGGAAGGCCTTCGTCCAGCGCCAAGCTCTGACGGGCTCGCTCAGGACGGGTGCCGAGCTGGAACGCTACCTCGAGGGGGAGACGGGAGCCCTGCGCCTGACCATGCAGTCCCTCGGACTGCTTGCTCGCTAGCACGCTGACCTTCATCGAAATCAGCGCGCCGCTCGAGCATGAGTGGCCCCTACCGTGGGCGCTACCGCTTCGAGATCAGGAAGCGGTCCAGGGCAAGATGCGGAAGGCCGGAGCGCTCGAAGGTGTCCACCGCGTCCTCCGCCGAGCAGACGAGCGGCTCCCCGTGCAGGTTGTAGGAGGTGTTCAGAACGGCGCCGATGCCCGTTCGCCCCTCGAACTCGCGAATGACTCGGTGGTAGCCCGGGTTCCATGACTCCTCGAGGACATGGGCGCGGGCGGTGGCATCGTGCGGATGGATGGCGGCCACGATCTCGTTCCGGCCCTTCGAGCTGGTCGGAAAGGCCAGCATCATGTACGGCGAGCCGAGTCCCTTGGGGTTGACCAGATAGTCGGCCTCGCGCTCGCGTAGAACCGTCGGTGCAAAGGGCATCCAGAAGTCACGGTTCTTGATCATCCGGTTGATGAGGGGCACCACGCGCTGATCGGAGGGGTTGGCGAGAATCGATCGGTTGCCGAGCGCCCGCGCCCCAAACTCCATGCGCCCGTGGCATCGAGCGACCACACCGTCGGATACCAGCAAGTCGGCGATCTTGGCCTCGATGTGCTCGTGCTCGGTAACGTGGTACCGGGTCACGAGGTCGCGCGCGCGGATGACGGCCTCCGCCTCCTCGGCGGTGAGCGTCGGGCCGAGGTAGGCCGGACCGAGAGGCCGGGGTGGCGGGAGACCGCTCGACTCTGTCCGTAACCCGAGATACCCGAGGTAGGCGGCGCCCACCGCGTTCGACTCGTCACCGCAGGACGGAAAGACGAACAGGTCGCGTACCCAGTCCTCACCCGCCAGCAGCATGTTGGCCTTCACGTTCATGAACACCCCGCCCCCGAGGGCGAGGTGATCGCTGCCGTAGCGGGAGTGCATGAGACGCGTCCACGCCAACAGGCACTCCTCCACAATCTGCTGGGCACCACCCGCGATGGCATCGAAGCGCAGACCCAGGGTTTTCTCGAGCAGCAGGCGGTAGCGAGGCCCCCGCGCCTTCCAGGCAAAGAGGGCCGGCTTCCCCTCCACCATGTCGAAGGCCTGCCGCAGCGCCTCGGCCGCCGTTGCGGCCCGCGCCGCCGCCGCGTAGGGAGCCAACCCCATCACTTTGTACTCATGCTCGCCCGCTTTCATTCCCAGGAGGACGGTGACGAGCGAGTAGAACGACCCCAGCGAGCCCGGTGCGGACGGGGTCGCCTCGTGGCGTTGAAGGGTCGCTCCCTGTCCGGTCGAAGCGGTGGCGCACAGGCCATCGCCCGAGTTGTCGTTGGTGAGCACGAGGGCGCGCGCGCCGGCGAGCGGGGCCCCGAAGTAGGCCGCCGCCGCGTGGCAGGTGTGGTGGTCGAGGCACACGATGCGCTTGGCAGGGATGCCCAGGTGAGTGCCCACGAAGTCGAGGCGCTCTGTCTGGGAAATCCCAAACTTGCCGCGGGCCCGGCGGACGAGACCGAGCTTGGCGCCGAGCTTGCGCCCCCGTCGCGCCACCGCGTCGCGGGTGCCACCGAGCCGGACCCCGTAGTACTCGCGATGGTAGGCCTCGTCGTGAAGCACTCGGTTCATCCACTCGCGCGAGGCGGCCCGAGCCCCCGCCAAGGCCACGAGATCGATCTCGGCGGGGGCGATGCCGAGATCTGCGAGGAGCGCGTCGATGGCACGCCGTGGGTAGCCGGCGTCGTTCTTCAGACGGGAGAAGCGCTCCTCGGACGCGCAGCCGACGATGGCGCCGTCGCGCAGAACCGCCGCCGTTGCACAGTGAGTCTCATTGATGCCGAGGACGATCATCCGCGCTCGGCGATGGACAAGGTCAAGGCGCGCTGGCTTTCACCGCGGCGGACGACGAGTCGCAGGGGTCGGTCCAGCTCCAGCTCGGCCAGGGCGTCGCGGGCGGCCTCGCGCGTGGCTACGGCCGTGTCGTTGATCTGCAGAATCGTATCGCCGACCTCGAGGCCCGCCCGCAGCGCAGCGCTACCCGGGACGATGGCCCCCACCGCGGCTCGTCCGGCAGGCCCCCGCGCACCTCCCGCCTCCGCTTGTGGCTCGTTCTCGCGCAGGACGAACCCGAACTCGATTCCGACTCGATCACCGGCCAGCGGCGCCGGCATGGTGGTCAGGCGTACGGTGAATGGTTTGCGCCCCTCCGGGCGCAGCACGGTGAGCCTGACGTCGGTGTCGGCGCCCGCGGCCGCGATCAGACGTTGCAGCAGCCGGGTTTCCGTGACCGGCCGCCCGTCGAGGGCGACCACGATGTCACCGCTCTTGATCCCGGCCCGAGCGGCCGGGGTGTCGTCGATCACCTCGACCACCACGACCCCGAACCCCTCGCGGATGCCATGGCGCGCCGACACGCTTTCCATCTCCTGTTCGGAGATGTCGCGGATGCGTACTCCGAGCCAGGCCCATGAACGTGCCTCCGCCGCCGATGCGAGGGCGAGGGCGAGGGCGATGCCCAGCAGGAGACGGTGACCCCAGTCACCCACGCTCACGCCCCTCGGGCATGCTCTTCACCAGGTCCTCCAGCGCGCTCGAGAGCAGGACGAGACGCTCGCGGACGTCGACCGTTTCCAGGAGGCGCTGGCGAATCGCCGCGTCGGGCATGACGGCCGCTGCCACACGGTCGGCCAGCACCCCCGGCGCCTGATCCTCGGCAAGCACCGGGGCCAGGAGGTCGGGCGAACGGCCCAGCCGGATCAGCAAACGACGGCAGGCCTCCTGGATTCGAGCGACCAGCGGCGCGACGTTCTCGCGGGGCCCGACGTCCTCCAGCCGACGCCCCACGGCCACTCGATAGAGGGTGTCGGTGGGATGCTCGCGCTCGATCCGCAGGCGCACTTCGCCCTTGAGCACAATGTTGTAGCGGCCGGTGGGCAGGCGCTCCCACTTGACGATCTCGCCAGCCCCGGCCACTGCGCGCACGGCGGGCTTCTGGGCGTAGGTGGCCTCGTACCCGGGCAGAAGCTGGACGATGCACAAGCGGCGGTCCCTGGCCAGCACGTCGGTCACCATGGCCCGGTAGCGTCCCTCGAAGATGTGCAACGGCAACAACGTATGTGGAAAGAAGGTGACCTCCGGGAGGGGGAACATCGGCAGAACGACGGGATCGGAAACCGCGGCGCTCACCCGATCTTCGGCAAGGTCGACAACGGCGCCAGCTCGCCGAGACGCCGCACCACGGCCGCCGCGAGGTCCCGAAAGGCGCCCGCCTGGGGCGAGTCGGGACGACGCACGATGATCGGGATACCCTCATCACCTCCGGCGCGCACCTCAGGATCGAGGGGAATCCGGGCCAGGAGCGGTACCCCGTACTCGTCGGCGACCCGCTGACCCCCTCCTTCTCCGAAGATCGCGTACCGCGTTCCGGTATCGGGGGCCTCGAAATAGCTCATGTTCTCCACGATGCCGAGAATCGGCACGTTCAGGCGCTGGAACATGCCGATGGCCTTCCGGACGTCGAGGAGCGCGACGTCTTGCGGCGTGGTCACCATGACCACCCCGCTCAACGGGATGACTTGGGAGAGCGACAGCTGGGCGTCTCCGGTACCGGGCGGCATGTCGAACAGAAGGTAGTCGAGCGCTCCCCACATCACGTCTCGGAGCATTTGCTGGATGAACGAGTGGATCATCGGCCCTCGCCAGACGAGCGGCTCGCGGTCACTCACCAGGAGGCCGATGGACATCATCTTCAGGCCGTGGGCTTCCACGGGAATGATCCGGTTGTCGAACATCCCGGGCTTGCCCCGCGCGCCCAGCATGAGCGGGATGTCGGGGCCGTACACGTCGGAGTCGATCAGGCCCACCGTCGCGCGCATGCCGCGCAGGGCCAGGGCGAGATTGACAGCCACCGTGGACTTGCCGACTCCGCCTTTGCCCGACGACACCGCAATGGTCGTTCGCACCTCCGGGATCAGGTCCGCCGCAGGGGCCGCCCCGGGCTGATGCCCATGGCTGTGGGCCTGCTCTGGACCTGGCGGACGACCCGTCGGCGATGCCGACACCATCTTCACCTGCACCTTACTCACGCCCGGTACCTGACCGACCGCGCGCGAGGAGCCGCTGTGCAGGGCCACCTTGGTTCCCGGCCCCTGGCCCGAGAAGGCCAGGGAGAACGAGACCTCGGAGTCGCGGATGTGCAGGTCCCGAATCATGCCGAGAGAGACGACGTCCCGCTGGCTCTCCGGATCCCTGACCGTGCGGAGGGCGTCCAGGACCGCCTGCTCGGTAACCATGACAGGGGCACTATACCATTCGCCGATCTTGCATTCACGAGCGGCAGCTGCTACATAGAGAAGCCGTGATCAGCTCCGAGGAATTTCGACATGTTCTCGGCCACTTCGCCACGGGCGTCACGGTGATCACCACCCTCGACGAGGCCGACCGGCCGACTGGCCTCACCGCCAGCTCCTTCACTTCTGTGTCCCTCGATCCACCGCTCATTCTCGTGTGCGTCGATCACAAGGCCGTCTCCTATCCGGCCCTGCGCGACGCGGGCCGGTTCGCGGTCAACATCCTGCACACCGACCAGGAGCATCTCTCCCGGCGATTTGCCACCACGCGCATCGAGAACAAATTCGAGGGCGTGGAGTATTCGGTCACGGCTCACAGGCTGCCCATCATCAAGGATGTACACGCCCACCTCGAATGCATGACGGTGAGCACGCACCAGGCCGGCGACCACACCATCTTTGTAGGGCGCGTGGAGAGCGCACGGGCCGGCGACGGCCATCCGCTGCTCTACTACCGTGGTCGTTATGACCGCCTCGGGGGGGCCGGCGCGTGACGGCAATTCCGCTGTCCCGTCCCCCGGTCGACGACGAGATCCGCCAGGCCGTCCTGGCCGCCATCGACTCTCGGCAGTACATTCTCGGACCCGAATGCCGCGCGTTCGAGGTCGAATTGGCGAGCTATACGGGGGTTGCGCACGCCTTGCTCACTAGCTCCGCCACGGCGGCCCTCTGGCTCACCTTCCGCGCCCTCGGCGTGAAGCCGGGGGACGAGATCCTGGTGCCGTCCCACACCGCGTTCCCGACCGTCGAGGCGGTCTGCGTGACCGGGGCCACCCCGGTTTTCGTGGACAGCGACGAGGGGTACACGATCGATCCCCAGGATGCTGCCGCCAAGGCCACCCCCCGGACGGTGGGTATGGTTCCCGTCCACCTCTATGGACAGCCCGCCGATATGGGTGCTCTCCAGGATCTCGCCAGCCGGCTGGGCATGTGGATGGTGGAGGATTGCGCGCAAGCCCAAGGAGCGCAGTGGGCGGGTCGTCGCGTCGGCGGCTTCGGCCGCGCGGCAGTGTACTCCTTCTATCCCTCGAAGAATCTGCCGGTCATGGGCGACGGCGGCTGCGTCCTCACCCGTGATGACGAGATCGCCGCCCGTTGCCGCAGGCTGCGCGATCATGGTCGACTTCGGAAGGACTTTCACGTCGAGGTCGGTTTCAATCTGCGCTTCAACGAGCTCCAGGCGGCGGCCGCGCGCATCCTCCTGCGTCGCCTCGATGCCATGAACGACCGCCGGCGCGCCCTGGCCGGGCGGTATGCGGCGGCCCTGGCCGACCTGCCCCTGCAGCTACCCAGCGAACGGCCACGGGCGCGGCACGTGTATCACCTCTACGTCGTGCGCACCTCGCAGCGGGCCGAGCTGGCCGAGTTCCTCAAGCAGCGTGGAATCCAGACGGGCATCCACTACCCCGTGCCGACACACCGACAGCCCGCCGTTGAGCACCTCGCCCCGGGCTCGCTGCCCCAAACCGAGCGACTCGTCGACGAGATCCTCAGCCTTCCCATGTCGGCCTGCCACACCGAGGCCGAGATCGACCAGGTCGCGGCGGCCGTGCGGGCGTTCTTCGGGCGTTGAGCCCGCTGCGCATCCTCCAGCTCTACCCCAAGGACGACTACTTCACCGGCGCCGCCATCCAGCTTCGCGAGCTGGCCGACGGCCTTCGACGCCGCGGCCACGACGTCGTGGTCGCCACGCGCCCGAGCCCGGTCTGGGCCGAAACGGCGCGCCAGCTCGACATCACCCACTATCCCGTGCGCATGGCCTCCGAGGTCGATCTCGGCTCCGTTCGCCAGCTCGCCCGCATCCTGAGGAATCACCGCATCCAAATCGTCCATGCCCAGAAAGGCAAGGCGCGCACCCTGGCCCTGCTGGCCGGTCTCTTCGTGCGGATCCCCGTGATCATCCTGAATCGCGGGGTCAGCTTCCCTCTGGATCCTTTCAGCCGACTCGGATACTCGACCCGGCGCGTGACCGCCATCGTGGCTGTGTGTGAGTCGATCAAGCGACGCCTGGTCGCCTCCGGCGTGCCGGAAAAGAAGATCGAGGTGATCTACTCAGGGACCGACACCGATCGCTTTCACCCGGGCGTGGCCGGCGAGGTGCGCAAGGAGCTCGGGTTGAGCGCCGATCACGCCCTCATCACCCAGATCGGTGTGCGCAGCCGCAAGGGCAACGACGATGTGATCGATGCCATGGCCGGCGTGATCGCTCGCGCGCCCCACAGCCGCTTGCTCGTGGTGGGAGCGCGCCGGCCCGCCTCGCTCGAGGAGCGCGCCCGCGCGCGCGGCCTCCGCGATGTGGTGCACGTCGTCGGCTACCGGGAGGACATTCCGGAGATCTTGCGGGCAAGCGACTGCTGCGTCGACGCCTCGTGGGCCGGGCACGGGCTCACTGGGGCCCTGCGCGAGGCATTGGCCGTCGGAACGCCCGTCGTCGCCACGGACCTCGAAGGCAACCCCGAGCTCGTTCGGCACGGTGTGACGGGGCTCCTCTTCCCTGCCCGAGACGTCGCCGCTCTGGCGGACGCAATCCTCCAGTTGATCTCCGGGCCGGACCGCGCCAGGGCCATGGGCCAGGCCGGACGCGCGCTCGTCCTCGCCCAGTTCTCCACTCGCGTGAAGGTCGAGCGGACGGAGGCGCTCTATCGACGCCTGCTCATGGCGTCGACCGCCAGCTGAGGTCTCTTTGCCTGAGCGTCACGCCCCTATGTTCACGTAATCCAGGCCAGCGGGTCTTCGTCGAGGCTGGGCCGGTGACCTTCGACGAAGATGCGATGCCAGATGGCCAGTTGCAGCAACTCCCACAGCTCGCGCGTGGCGTTGCCGTGCGTGCGCTGGGCCTGCACCAGCGCGGCGACGCCCTCGGGCCTGAACCAGCGCCGGATACCCGGATGGGACGGCAGGTGGCAGGCAAGGCCGTCGAGGAATGCGCCCCGTAGCCACCGGCCCACCGGCACGTAGAAGCCTCGCTTGCGACGCCACAAGTGCTCGGAAGGCAGGCGTCGCTCTGCCCAGCGCTTGAGGAACAGCTTGCCCTGCCGACCGCTCACCTTGAGCGTATCGGGGAGCCCGAAGGCAAACTCCACGATACGGTGGTCCAGGTAGGGCACGCGCCCTTCGAGACCGAAGCCCATCAGCACGCGGTCGGCCTTCACCAGCAAGTCGTCAGGCAAGTAGGTGACTACGTCGGTGTACTGGCAGCGCGTGGTGTTGCTCCAGGCGCGGGGGGTGGCCTGCCAGGCCTCGATGAAGGGCTTGCGCCACGCGTCAGCGGCCGCGCGCAGCTCGGCTCCGAACACCTGGCGAGCCCAGCCCGCCCGCCAGCGGGGGCGGGTGCGGAAGCCGCCGGATCCCGGGTGCATGAGGTTCTGCGACCAGCGCTGGAGGGCCGGCCGGCGATAGCGGCTGTAACCAGCGAAGGCCTCGTCCCCCCCTTCCCCGGTAAGCACGACCTTGAGGCTCCGGGCCGCGTCCTCGGCCAGGAACGAGGTGGGCAGGCTCGCGTAGTCGTACAGGAGGTCGTCGGTGGACCACACGGTGTGGGGGAGGCGCCGGAACACGCGGTCGCGATCGAGCACGATCTCGGCGTGCTCGGCGTTGAACCGCCGGGCCACCGCGGCCGCGTCCGCGCGCTCGTCCGCGCTGCCGCCGTCGGGATAGCCGACCGAGAACGTCCGCACAGAGCGTCCGGTCAGCTCGCTCACCATCGCCAGCAAGACGCCGGAATCGACGCCCCCGGACAGGAACAGCCCGTACGGGACATCTGCCCGCAGGTGCTCGAGCATCACCTGGCGGAACAGCGGTTCGAACTCCTCCGACGCCTGGTCGAAGTCGAGCGTGCGCGGCGTCACGCGCAGGGGCGACCAGTAGACGTGCTCGCGCAGATTCAGCTCGGCGTCGACGACCAGAGCGGTGGCCGGAGGCAGCCGGCGGATGCCCCGGATCACACTGTGCGCACCGCCGTTGAACTGGTTCTGCAACGACTGCAGCAGGGCTTCCGGCTCCAGCTCCGGCTCATGAGGCCACACGGCGAGTAACCCCTTCAGCTCGGAGGCAAACAGCACCCGGTCCGGAAGCCGAGCGTAATAGAGCGGCTTGACACCGAGACGGTCGCGAGCAAGCACCAGATGCCCCTGCTGCGCATCGTGGAGAGCGAAGGCGAACATGCCATGCAATGACGCGAGGGCGTCGAGGCCGTCGAGGGCGTACGAATGCAGGATGGTCTCGCTGTCGGAGGCCGTGGCGAAACGACGCCCCCGCGCTTCGAGCAGGCGGCGCAGCTCGATGAAGTTGTAGATCTCGCCATTGGCGGCCAGCGCCAGGGCGCCGTCGACCATCGGTTGGTGACCGCCTTCGAGATCGATGATCGACAGGCGCGTCTGGATCAGCCCGAGCGGCCCTACCACGTAGAGCCCGAGGTCATCGGGACCTCGGTGGGCGAGGGCGGCGGCCATGCGCCGCAGCGCGCTCTCGTCGACCTGACCGTCCCTCAGCAGGATGCCGGCAATACCACACATGATGGTGAGGATAGTTCAATATAATTCCCGTCATGCAGATGTTCGTGGCGCCGTTCCGGCGACTGGGGCCCTATCTGCGGCCACACATGGCGACCCTTGCCCTGGGCGGGCTCTGCGCGGTCGCGGCGGGGGCCATGGAGGGGGCCATCGCGTGGCTGGTGAAGCCGGCCATGGACGAAATCTTCATCCGGCGTGATCTCTTCATGCTCAAGCTCATCCCCCTCGCCGTGCTCGGCGCCTACGTGGTCAAAGGGGTCGGCACCTACTTGCAGTGGTACCTGATGGCCTCGGTGGGGCAACGCGTGGTCGCGCGATTGCGTCGCGATCTGTTCCTGCACATCCAGGCTATGCCCCTCGCCTTTTTCAGCGGGACCCACTCGGCCGAGCTCATGTCGCGCGTGCTCAACGACGTCAGCCGGCTGGCCCGGCTCTCGTCGACGGTGCTCGTCCAGCTCGTGCGCCACACAGGCACCGTGCTCGCCCTCCTGGTCGTGATGCTGATCCGAGAGCCCGTGCTGACGATGGCTGCCCTCGTGACCTTTCCCCTCATCGCCCTCGTGGTCCAGGTGGTCGGTCGCCGCCTCTACCGGATCAACAAGCGCGAGCAAGAGCAGGTGGCCGAGCTCGCCATCTTCCTCCAGGAGTCCTTCAGCGGGGCCAAGATCGTCAAGATCTTCGGGCGCGAGCGCGAGGCGGAGGGGCGGTTCGACCGATTGAACGAGCGTCTGCTGCGCCTGTCCCTCAAGAACATCCGCACCGATCACATGACGCAGCCCCTTCTGGAGATCGCCAGCGCCGTGGCCATCGTGGGCATTCTGTTCTACGGCGGCTACCAGGTGATCAGCGGCGCCCGGACTCCCGGGGTGTTCTTCTCGTTCATCGCGGCGGTGATCATGCTCTACGGTCCCGCCCGCCAGCTGGCCCGCATGATCAACGCCATTCAGCAGACGACCGGGTCCGTGGAGCGGGTCTTCGACATCCTCGACGCGCCGAGCGCCGTGCACGACCGCCCGGGCGCCCGGCGCCTGGAGGGCTTCCGCGAGAGCATCGCCTTCGAAGGGGTCAGCTTCGAATACCCAGATGCCAATGGTCCGGCCCTGCGCGACATCAACCTCACCATTGGCCGGGGTGAGGTGGTGGCATTCGTCGGCCTGAGCGGGGCCGGCAAGTCGACCTTGCTTGACCTGCTGCCGCGCTTCCACGATGTGAGCACGGGCCGGATCGCCATCGACGGTCACGATGTGCGCGAGGTGACCCAGAGCTCGCTGCGGGCGCTCATGGGCGTGGTGACCCAGGAGACTTTCCTCTTCAGCGGCTCGATTCTCGACAACATCCGCTACGGTTATCCCGACGCGACGCTGGAGGAAGTGATGGAGGCATCGCGCCTCGCCCATGCTCATGAGTTCGTTCAAGCCTGCTCTCAAGGCTACGAGACCCTGGTGGGCGAGCGGGGGGTGCGACTGTCCGGGGGCCAGCGGCAGCGGATCGCCATCGCCCGCGCGTTCCTGCGTAATCCTCCGATCCTCATCCTGGACGAGGCGACGTCGGACCTGGACGCCGAGAGCGAATTCATGATCCAGCAGGCTCTCGTCGACCTGATGAAAGGACGCACCGTGCTGGTCATCGCCCACCGGTTGGCCACCGTTCGCACGGCCGACCGCATCGTCGTCATCGACGACGGACGCATCGTCGAGGTTGGCCGCCATGACGAGCTGCTCGCGCGTCCCGGCATCTATCGCCGACTGCACGCCCTCCAGATGGAAGGCGTGCGCACCTGAGCCTACCCCGGACTATGCATGAATCGTCCGGGCTAGCGAGGCGCGCTCGTCCTCACGACCAGGGCCAGCGCGGAGGCGGCGATGGCCAGGGCGCGGCGCGCGTCCTGGTCGAGCCCCGTCGGATCGCCTTCCCAGAGTTCGAGGCTCACCTCACCATGGTCGGTGGGGATCGAGAGGCGGCCACCTCCGTCGGGCAGACGCAGTCCTCGCTGTCCAAACTGGTAGCGTGCCTCGCCCGCCGCAAACAGTGTCTCGGGGTTCAGCTCGACGGCCGCTTTCCCGGACGGATCAATCCCGCGCGGCGAGCAGGCGAGCACGCGGCCGTTGTCCGCGCGAAGGACCAGCCGGGAGAGCCCGAACGAGCGGCGCAACTCGTCCAGGGCGGCGTCGAGGGGCTGACCGGCCGCCAGCGGTGCCACCACGCGCTGCAGGGCTTCCAGGTCGTCCCGCGCCCGGCTGGCCGCCTGCGATGAGCGCTCGCGACGGGTCCCGAAGGCGGCCGCGATGAGCCCGGTGATCGCCATGGCAAAGAACGCCACCACGTCGTCGGTCTTGCTCATGGTCAAGGTCAGGTAGGGTTCGGTCAGGAAGAAGTTCAGGCTCATGGCCGAGATCACGGCCGACACGAGGGCAGCCGTGCGCCCCCCGAATTCCGCCACCACGACGGTGAAGGTGATGAACACGAAGGCGAGGTTGGAGGCCGTGGTGAGCGTGCGAAAGGGGACGAGGGCCACCCCGATGGCGATGGCGCCGAGGATGCCCGCCGGAATCCAGAATCGGCTGCGGTCGTCAACGTCCATCGCCACCCTCGTCGCGGAAGCGATTGACGATGGGAAGGCGCCAGTCGCGTCCGAAGGCGCGCGGGGTGATCTTGATGCCCACCGGCGACTGACGGCGCTTGTATTCGTTGCGATCGATCATCGCGACCACCCGGCGGACGACGGCCGGATCCAGCCCTCGCGCGATGATATCGGCCACGCTGCGATCGTCTTCCACGTACGCCTCCACGATCGCGTCCAGCTCCGGGTAGGGCGGCAAGGTATCCTGATCGGTCTGCTCGGGCCTCAACTCGGCGGAGGGCGCGCGGGTAAGGACGCTTTCTGGAATGGGGGGATGGCTCACTCGCGCGTTCAGGTGCCGCGCCAGCTCGTAGACCAGCATCTTCGGGACATCCTTGAGCACGGCGAAGCCCCCCGCCATGTCGCCGTAGAGGGTGGTGTAGCCGACACTGTACTCACTCTTGTTGCCCGTGGTGAGGACCAGCCAGCCAAACTTGTTCGAGAGCGCCATCAGATAGTTCCCCCGGATGCGCGCCTGCAGGTTTTCCTCGGTGACGTCGGCGGGTAGTCCCTTGAAGGCGCTCGCCAGCGCGTGCTGATAGGCGCGCAGGACGGCCGTGATGGGGATGGTCAGCAGATCGATTCCCAAGTTGCGCGCAAGCACGCCGGCATCGCGCCGCGTCCCGACCGAGGAGTAGGGCGAGGGCATGGTCACACCGGTGACCGCGTCGGCGCCCAAGGCCTCGGCCGCCACCGCCGCCACCAGCGAGGAATCGACGCCGCCCGAGAGTCCCACGACGATGTGCCGGAAGCCGTTCTTGCCCACGTAGTCGCGGGTACCCACGACCAGGGCCTGCCACACCTCCTCCACCCCGGCGAGCGCGGCGACCCCGCGGGGTGGCAGCGGCGGCCGGTCCTCGACCCGTGGCCAGGGAGTCAGCGTGATCCGAGGCACGGCCTCAGGGCCGCCCGGTTTCTCCTGGCGCCGGCGGGGATCGTGCAGACGGGCGCGGAAGACATTGTCGAGATCCAGATCAGCGACGATCAGGTCCTCTTCGAAGGCGCGTCCCCGCGCGACCGTGTCGCCCTGCTGATCAACCACCAGGCTCCGGCCGTCGAAAACCAGTTCGTCCTGCCCTCCCACCATGTTGACGAAGGCCAGGGCCACCAGGCTATCGGCGGCCCGCGTGGCAACCATGCGCTCACGGAAGGAGGCCTTGCCGCGGTGGAACGGCGAGCCGTTGATGGTGACAATCAGCTCGGCCCCGGCCAGGGCCTGGAGCGTGGTCGGTCCCGCCGGGTACCAGAGATCCTCGCAGATGTTGACGCCGAAGGCGGCCACCCCTGTCGTGAAGACGTCCGGCACGCCGCCACCCCTGAAGTAGCGGTTCTCGTCGAAGACGCCATAGTTGGGGAGAAAACGCTTGTGGTGGACGCCGCCGAGCGCTCCGTGATGCAGAATAGCGGCGGCGTTGAAGATATCGTCGCGTTTGTCGACGAAGCCCACTATGGCGGTGAGGCCCCGGGTGGCGCGCATGATGTCGTCGAGGGCACGTAGGTTGGATTCGATGAAGGCCGGCTTGAACAGGAGGTCCTCGGGGGGATAGCCAGTCACGGCCAGCTCTGGGAAGGCCACCAGCTCCGCTCTGAGCTCACGGGCGCGGCCAATCCAGTCGATGATCTTCCGGGCGTTCCCCTCCAGATCTCCCACGGTCGGGTTGATCTGGGCCAGCGCGACCCGAAGATGCCGCATACCGGTATTGTACGCGGGGCCGAGTCGTGATATACGCTCGTTCAACCGCGAGATCATCGGTGCTCTCCCGCGCAGCCTGACGCCCATGTGACACCTGTGAAGGCATGTGAAACCCCTGAATCAGGAGAAAGAGAATGGTCATGACACGTCGACTCGTGTACGTCGTCACCCTGGTGGCTGCGCTCGGGCTAGCCGTGTTCCCAGTGCACGCGCAGACCAAAGACACTCTCACCGTATCCCTCACCTCCCATGCCCCAACTATGGATCCCCACATGCATTTCGAGCGGGTGGGTATCCTCGTCAACATCAACATGTTCGACTCGTTGCTCCACAAGAACCCCAAGCTCGAGTACGAACCATCCCTGGCCCTGTCCTGGAAGCCGATCTCCGACACGGTGTGGGAGTTCAAGCTTCGCCGGAACGTGAAGTTCCACAACGGTGACCCCCTCACCGCCGAGGACGTGAAGTACTCCTTCGATCGGGTCATCGACCCCGCCAAGAAATCGCCCCAGTACGGCAACGTCCGCGCCATCAAGGAAGTCAAGATCGTGGCGCCGGACACCGTTCATCTGGTCACCGACAAGCCCTTCCCCCTCTTGCTCGAGCGGCTGGTCTTCTTCCCCATCGTGCCCAAGAAGCACATCGAGAAGGTGGGGGACCAGGCCTTCGGCACCACCGCCCCCGTGGGCACCGGTCCCTGGAAGTTCGTGGAGTGGAAGCGCGACCAGTACATCAAGCTCGAGGCCTTCGATGGCCACTGGCGGGGCAAGGCGCCCTTCAAGACCCTTGTGTTCCGGGCCATCCCCGAAGTGGCGACCGAGGTGGCAGAGTTGAAGACAGGCGGCGTCGACATCGTCCGCAACGTCTCCGCCGACATCGTCCCCGAGCTGAAGAACCATCCCCAGACCTACATCAGCTCGGTGCCCATCCTGCGCGTGCACTACGTGATGCTCGACATGCGCTACCCGCCCTTCGACAAGAAGGCGGCCCGGCAGGCGGCCAATTACGCCATTGACAAGCAAGCCATCATCCAGAAGCTCATGGGAGGCTTTGGCTCTCAGGTCGCTACCGTTGTGCAGCCGCTCGCGTTCGGCTACGACGCCGAGGTTACGCCCTATCCCTACGATCCCAAGAAGGCCAAGGAGTTGCTCGCCCAGGCCGGCTACCCGAACGGCGTCGACGTCACCCTCCACAGCTCGTTCGTGGCCTTCCGGCCGGTGTTTGAGGCGGTTGCCCAGATGCTGACGGAGGTCGGGATTCGCGCCACCCCCAAGATGTGGGATCCGGGTCCGGCCTGGAACAAGTTCCTCCAGGGTGAGGGCAAGGCGACCCACGGTATGTATGGGAGCTGGGGCAACTACTCGGTCTTCGACGCCGACGCCGTTTTGCACCCGCTCTATCACCCGGAGCCAGGGGGCTGGATCGGCAAGTGGTATGCGCGCGTCGAGGGCCTTGACAAGCTCATCGACGAGGGGCGCTCCACCGTGGACCAGGCCAAGCGGAAGCGGACCTATTCGCAGATTCAGCGCATGATCAAGGAGGAAGTGCCCTCGATCTATCTGTGGACGCAGTACGACATGCTGGGCATCTCCAAGAAGGTCGTCTACCAGGCACGCGGAGACGAGTGGCTCTGGCTGTTCGACGCCAAGCCGAAGAACTAGCGGCGAGCGAGACGCTCTGCTCCCATCATGACGGCGCTGCTCATTCGTCGCCTCGTCCGCGTCGTCGTGGTCTGCGTTGGCGTCTCACTCGTGACATTCCTCATCCTGCAGGTCAGCGGCGATCCGGTGTCGCTGATCATGCCAGAGGCGCCCGAGGCCGACCGCGCCGTCCTCCGGAAGGCCCTCGGGCTCGACCAGCCGCTGGCCGTGCAGTTCGTCCGGTTCGTGGCGAGCAGCGTTCGTGGCGATTTCGGTCAGTCGTTCTTCCACCGCGAACCGGCGGCCAAGCTCGTCCTCGAGCGCATGCCCACCACCCTCACCCTCACCCTGCTCGCGATGGTCCTGGCCACGGCGGTGGCGCTCCCCGTGGGGATCGTCAGCGCCGTGCGCCGCAACTCTGCCCTCGATCACGTCGCCACCGTCACCGTGTTCCTCGGTCAGTCCATGCCGGCCTTCTTGACAGGGATCATGCTCATCCTGCTCTTCGGTGTGTACTGGCGCGTCCTGCCGGTGTCGGGCTGGGCCACGTGGACCTCAGCGGTGCTTCCGACCATCACGCTCGGCACCTTCTCGGCACCACTCCTCCTGCGCATCGTCCGCTCGAGCATGCTGGAGGTCATCAACCTGGACTACGTCCGCACCGCGCGCGCCAAGGGAGTGACCGAGTGGCTCGTCATCTGTCGGCACGCCCTGCGCAATGCCGCCTTGCCGTTGGTGACGGTTGCCGGCCTCCAGTTCGGCCTCCTCCTGGGTGGAGCCGTCATCACGGAGTCGGTGTTCGCGGTACCGGGCGTGGGGCGGCTCATCGTGGGCGCCATCCGACAGCTCGACTTCCCGGTGGTGCAGGCGGGGGTGTTCATGCTGGCCATGATCGTGGTGGCCGTGAATTTCGCCGTCGATCTCCTCTACATCTTCCTCAATCCCCAGATTCGCCTCCGCTGACGATGGCCGTCGGCACGCTTCCTCGCCCTGACCTCGTCGACACGAGACGGGCCACGGGCGCCCGCGAGGGTTCACGGGCCTGGCGCAAGCTCGTCCGAAACCCCTCGGCCCTGGCCGGCACCCTCATACTCCTGGTGGTCATCGGAGCGGCCGTGGCCGCTCCCCATGTGGCTCCTCACGATCCGGCGCGGCAGAGCCTCGTGCGACGCTTCACGCCGCCCGTGTGGGAGAAGGGGGGCAATCCGGCCTATCCGCTCGGGACCGATCAGGTCGGGCGCGACATCTTGAGTCGGCTCATCCACGGCGCCCGCATCTCGCTCGCGGTCGGCGTGGCGGCCGTCGTGGTCAGCCTCCTGGTCGGGGTCAGCCTCGGCCTTCTGAGCGGCTTCGTCGGGGGACGCATCGATACGGTCATCATGACCGTGGTCGACGTGACCCTCTCGTTTCCCGGGCTCCTCCTCGCCCTGGCCTTTGTGGCGGCCCTGGGCCCGAGCGTCCTCACCATCATCCTGGTGCTCGGGTTGACGGGCTGGGAGCGCTATGCGCGGGTGGTGCGGGCGGAGGTGCTGGCCCTGCGCGAGAAAGACTTCGTCGAGGCCGCCCGCGCCATGGGCATCGGAACCCCCCGCATCCTGTGTCGCCACCTGCTCCCCAACACCTTTTCCTCGATCATCGTGCTCTCGACCCTCCAGGTGGCCCAGGCCATCCTCCAGGAATCGGCCCTGTCCTTCCTCGGCGTGGGCAGTGGGAGCGCCTATCCGACCTGGGGGCAGATGACCGCGCTCGGGCGGGATTTCGTGACGGTGGCCTGGTGGCTCCCCACCTTCCCCGGGCTCGCCATTCTCCTCACGGTTCTCTCGATCAACCTGGTCGGCGACCGCCTGCGCGACGCTCTTGATCCGCGGGCAACCTAGAATCGATCCGATGCCGGCCAAGGTTCCGTGGTTACCCTCTGAGCTGCCCGCGGGCGCCCTCGCGGAACGGTGCCCATCGTGTGGGCGGCGCGCCTTCATCCCGTGGACACTTCGTCGGGACATCCAGACCAAGCGCGTCCTGCGCACCTGGGTGTGCACGGAGTGTCAATCGACCGAGGAACGTCCCGAACCCGAGTAGGGCTTACAACCCGTTCACGAAATCGATCAGCTCGCGCAAGCGCGCGTACGAGGTTCGATTGAACGGGAGAACAAGCCGGGGTAGTTCGGGAACCTCTGGGCGCTCGCGGCGGATCGGTCCCATCGCCTGCTGGATAGGTCCCTTCAAACTATCCGCGAACCCATGCTGAATGTCTTCCAGGGCGGCGGCGGAGAGCGGACACTGCAGGCGGAAGACGAGATTGTCGCCGACGATGCGGGCGGAATGGTAGACGCGATAGAACTGCGTCACCTCGCGCACGGCCTCCTCGACCGAGGTGACGATGCGATAGAAGGACTGGTCGCGCACGTCGATGAGCCGCTGGGCGACCAGCGTCCCCCGTACCCATTCTTCCCAGCGTGACCAATACGGTTGCGGGCCCGCCTCGATCATGACCATCGGGATGATGGCGGCCTTGCCTGTCTGCATCAGGGTGAGGACCTCGAAGGCCTCGTCCATGGTCCCGAAGCCGCCCGGTAAGAGGGCAAGGGCACTGGCCTCCTTCACCAGAAACAGCTTGCGGGTGAAGAAGTACTTGAAGGTGATGAGCTTGGGGTCGGAGGCGATCCACGCGTTGGCCTCCTGTTCAAACGGCAGGCGGATGTTGAGGCCAAAGCTCTGTTCGCCTCGGGCGCCCTCTTGGGCCGCCCCCATGATGCCTTCGCCCGCCCCCGTGATCACCATCCAGCCGGCCTCGACCATACGGCGGCCGAACTCGCGGGCCGCCCCCGCCGCCGGCTCCGAGGACGGCGTCCGCGCCGAACCGAACACGGTCACCTTGCGCACGTGCCGGTACGGCGCGAAGACCTTGAAAGCATACCGGAGCTCCTTGAGGGCGGTCGAGGCGATGCGCAGATCGCCCCCGAGGGCCTCGTCGTCGTTGAGCTTGAGGACGGTGATGAGGAGCTGCTGGTAAAGCCCCCGGCGATCGAGGGGCACCCCGGCGACGTCGAGCAGATCCAGGATCAGCCGGTTGGCCGCGTCGCTCTTGACCTGATACCGGCGCTCAGCCACGGCTTCAGTATACCGTCACGAGCGCGCAGACCATCACGCGGAAGCCCGCCTCACCGTGAGCAGCAGACCCGCCACGATGAGGGCGCCGCCCGTGGCCGTGAAGGCCGTGAAGGCCTCGCCGAGGAGCACCACGCCAAGCAGCGCGCCCATGATCGGCTGCACGGTGAGGAAGATGGCGGCCCGGGGCGCGGGGATGCGGGCGAGCGCCCAGTTCCACACCAGGTAGCCGAGGGCGGTGATGACGATAGACAGGTAGGCTATTCCCACGAGGACACCGAGGCTCCAGTCGGTGAACGGCCGGGACGGGAGCTCGAGCGCGGCCAGGGGCGCCATGGCCACCACGCCCCACAGGATGGAGTGCGTGGTCACCCGGAGGGGATTGTGACGCAGGAGCACGTCGCGTCCCAGCAAGGAATAGGCGCCATAGGCGAGCCCCGCCAGGATGAGCAGCGTATCCCCGCGCCAGTGCGGCACCAGGTGTCCGCTCAGCCCCGGGATCCCGTTCACCACCACGATCACCGTGCCGAGGAGCGCCAGCCCCGCGCCTGCCGCCTCACGGCGGCTTAATCGCTCGCCGAGCAGGACCGGCGAGAGCAGGATGACCGCCACCGGCTCCACGACAATGAGCAAGGCCGCGTTGCTGGCCGTCGAGAGGAGAATCCCCCAGTGCGAGAGCGCGAAGGCGGCGGCGAATCCAATGACGCCCATGCCAGCGATTCGCCAGCGATCAGCTGATGTCACCGCCTCGGCCGGTCCGAGTCTCAATCGTCCCCGGCACGAGCCAAGCAGGATCAGCGCGCCGAACGCCAACCGGATGAAGGCCAAGGTCGCCGGCGGCACCGTCTCCAGAACGACCCGCGAGGCCACATAGGACGTCGAGTAGAGGATGTTGGCGAGGAGCAGGACAACGTCAGGAACGAGCACGCCCCTGAGCATACGGCACCAGCGCGGCGGCCACCCGGATCGCCACCTCCGGCCCGGCCGCCGGCGGCAAGACGACCTCCCGCACGCTATCGACGATGACGATGGGGGGCAGAGGCTGGTCTCGCTGGGGATCTTGCCAGCGGCGTCGAATATCGCGGTACACGGCCAGGTCGCTGGCCTCGCACTCAGGCTGATGCTCCCGCCCCCGCCGGGCCACGAAGCGCCGCTCGATCTCCTGGAGGTCGTCGCAGCAGCACAGCACCACCACGGCCACCGCGTCGTGGGCATGACAGATGGCGTGCACGGCGCGCCGACGTTCCCGTTCCCCATGGACAGCGTCGACGATCACCGGGTTCTCCCCCGCCACCAGCGCCTGGGTGAGCCGGCGGCCCATCTCGGCGTACGCTTCGTCCCGCGCCGCATCGTAGGCGCTCACCTCACGCGTGAAACCCGCCGTGCGGTCCACCCAGACCGGCAGCGAGATCCCGAGATCGGCGTAAACGTCGCAGCTGCGGATGAGCATGCCCCCCAGCTGGGCATGCAGGCGTTGGGCCGCGGTCGTCTTGCCCGTGGCGGGCAAGCCCGCCATGACGACCACCAGCCGGGGAGGGGCCGATCCTTCAGGCGAGGGTGTGCCTCACCATCTTGCTCTCCACCATGTAGATCACCATCTCGGCGATGTTCGTGGCGTGGTCGGCGACGCGCTCCAGGAAGCGTGAGATGAGGATCAGGCGGATCGCGCGCGGGATGGTCTTGGGATCCTCCATCATGAACGTGAGCAGCTCGCGAAAGATCTGCTCCTTGAAGGCATCCACGCTGTCGTCCTCACCGCACACCTGGCGGGCCAGCTCCGTATCACGCGCCACGAACGCGTCGAGGCTCTCCTTCACCATCCGCTGCGCCTGGTCCGCCATGCGCGGGAGGTCGATGTACGGTTTGAGCTGAGGCTCGCGGTTCAGCTCCACCACCCGCTGTGCGATGTTCACCGCCTGGTCGCCGATCCGCTCCAGGTCGGTCACGATCTTCATGGCTGTGGTGATGAAGCGGAGGTCGCCGGCCGTCGGCTGGTGAAGAGCCAGCAGCTCCACGCACTTCTCATCGACCTCGACGTCGTAGGTGTTCACCTCACGGTCACGCTCGATGACCTCCTGGGCCAGATCGCTGTCGCGTTCGACCAGCGACCGCACCACCCGGCGGATCTGGTCCTCCACCAGCCCGCCCATGGCCAGCAGAGTCTGCTTGAGCGTCTCCAGCTCTTCGTGGAAGTGTCGCTGCATCGTTTCCCCCGGCCTAACCGAAACGGCCCGTGATGTAGTCTTCGGTCTTCTTGTCGCGCGGGTTGGTGAACAGCTCGCGCGTGACCCCGACCTCGATCAGCTCCCCCAGCAGCATGAACCCCGTGTAGTCGGAGACCCGGGCCGCCTGCTGCATGTTGTGGGTGACGATGACGATCGTATAGCTGTTCTTCAGCTCGAGCATCAACTCTTCGATCTTGGCGGTGGCGATGGGATCGAGGGCCGAGCACGGTTCGTCCATGAGCAGGACGTCGGGCTCCACGGCGATGGCGCGGGCGATGCACAGTCGCTGCTGCTGGCCGCCGGACAGGCTGAGGGCACTGTCGCGCAGCCGATCATGCACCTCCTCCCACAGGGCTGCCCCGCGCAGGCTCCGTTCCACGATACCGTCGAGGTCCGCTCGGGTCCCCACCCCCAGGATGCGGGGTCCATAGGCCACGTTCTCGTAGACCGACTTGGGAAAAGGGTTCGACTTCTGGAAGACCATCCCCACCCGCTTGCGCAGCTCGGTCACGTTCAGGGCGGGATCGTGAATGTCGGTGCCCCCCACGCGGATGGTGCCGGTGATCCGCACGCCGTCCACCAGATCGTTCATGCGGTTGAGGCAGCGGAGGAGCGTGCTCTTGCCGCACCCGGAGGGGCCGATGTAGGCCGTGACCCGGTGCTTGGGCATGGACATGGTCACGTCCTTCAGGGCCTGCTTGGTGCCGTACCAGAGGTTGAGCTTCTCAATCTCCACCATGGAGGCTTCCATGATACCCGCCAAGGTGGCGTGGGGGTTGAGGGCCGCGGTGACCAGCATCGTCCTGCCTCCCTAGACCGCCGACGTCACGTATCTCCGGCGGAGCCGGTTGCGAAGCATGATGGCAAACAGGTTCATCAGGACCACGATGACCAGGAGGAGCAACGTGGTGGCGAACACCATCGGCCGCGCCGCATCCACATTGGGTGACTGGAAGCCTACATCGTAGATGTGGAAGCCCAGGTGCATGAACTTGCGGTCCAGATGCAGGAAGGGCCAGAACCCATCGATGGGCAAGGCGGGAGCCAGCTTCACCACGCCGGTGATCATGAGCGGCGCCACCTCCCCCGCGGCGCGGGCCATGGCCAGGATAAGTCCAGTCAAGATTGACGGCATCACCGCCGGCAGCACCACGCGCAGGGTCGTCTCAAGCTTGGTGGCCCCCAGGGCCAGGGAGGCCTCGCGTGTCCCGCGGGGGATGGCCGCCAGCCCTTCCTCGGTGGCCACGATGACGACCGGGATGGTCAGCACGGCCAGGGTGAGGGAGGCCCAGAGGATGCCGCCCGTCCCGAACGTGGGCGTGGGCAGGGACTCCGCGAAGAACAGCTGGTCGAGGGTGCCCCCCAAGAAGTAGATGAAGAAGCCTACCCCGAACACCCCGAAGACGATGGAGGGAACGCCCGCCAGGTTGTTGACCGCGATGCGGACCGTGCTCACGAACGCGCCCTGCCGCGCGTACTCGCGCAGATAGAAGGCGGCCAGCACGCCAAGGGGGGTGACCATGATGCTCATGATGACGACCATCATGACGGTGCCGAAGATGGCGGGGAAGACGCCCCCTTCCGTGTTGGACTCGCGCGGATCGTCGGCCACGAACTCCCAGAGCCCCGCCATGTAGTGCCCGACCTTCGCCGGCAGCCCCATGGAGTTCGGGAAATACAGGTCGACGATCTGAACGAGGGGCAGATCCTTTTCCTTGCCCCCGTCGGCGCTCACCACCAGGCTCAGCGTCTGCCGCTTCCGCAGCTCGGCCAGACGAGCCTCCTCGCTCTTGTAGCGCTCCTGGAGCGTGGTCATCTCCGCCCGTAACGCCTCCACCCGAGGCCCAGCGGTCTCGCCGGCCAGCTCGAGGCGCTTGAGGCCCAGACGGATTTTCTCCTGCGCGTGATTGATGGCGCCGATCTCGCCCTTCTCGATGCTGCGAATCTCGCGCCGCAGGCGTTCCGCTTCCGGCAGCTGCTTCTCGAGGACCGCCAGCGAGGCGGACATCCCCGAGGCGAGCACGTGCCCTCCATCCTTCACGGCCGCAACGCGTCCGATGAGAGTCCCCCATTCCGTGCGGTTGATCACGGCCATGTCGCGCGGATACTCCCGCTTGACGATGTCGGCCTCGTTCGCCCACACGAAATCGGCGCCGTACAGGTCCCGGTTCCCGACCTTGATCTTGATTCGGTGCTGACCGGCCTGGCCGGGAACGGCCTCCCGCGCCGCAATGGGGCCGGTCAGGACCTTGCCGTCCTTCAGCTCGACCTGAACGACGGCAGCCGGCCAGAAGAAACCCAGCCCGTTGTACAGGATGAGCCCGATCAGTCCCCCCACCATGAGGAGCGAGATGGCCAGTGCCCCGCCCGTGAGCCAGATGAACGGTTCGCCGCTCGTCCAGAGCTTCTTCACAAGTAGCGGTACTTCTGGCGCAGGCGCAGACGCACCAGCTCGGCGATGGTGTTGAGAAAGAAGGTGAGACAGAACAGCAGGAAGGCGGCGAGGAACAGCACCCGGAAGAGGGTGCCCTCTTCGGGGGCCTCCGGAAGCTCCACGGCGATATTGGCCGACAGCGCGCGGAACCCATTGAAGATGGACCAATCCATGACCGGTGTGTTTCCGGTGGCCATCAGGACGATCATGGTCTCCCCCACGGCCCGGCCGAAGCCGATCATGACGGCGGAGAAGATCCCGGGGCTGGCCGTGGGCAGCACGATGCGAACCGCCGTCTGCCATCGGTTGGCGCCCAGCGCCAGCGAACCCGCGCGCAGGTGCTGGGGCACGTTGGCCAGCGAATCTTCGGCGATGGTGAAGATGATCGGGATGACAGCAAACCCCATGGCCACCCCGACCACGACCGAGTTGCGCTGATCATAGGTCAGGCCCAGCGCCGTCAGGAGCCAGCCCCGGTAGTCGCCACCGAGGAGCCGCATCTCCACGAGCCCGCCGAGGGCGAAGGCGACCCAGGCGCCGATCACGACCACCGGGATGAGCAGGAATACTTCGGTGCCGGGCCGGACCCGTCCGCGAACCGAGACCGGCAGGGCCCGCCACGCAAAGAGCGCAATCAGGATGCACGCCGTCTGCACGAAGGGAAGCACGGCGAGGCCAGGCACGATCCGTTCGAGCAGAGGCGCCAGCCACAGGCCGGCCAGGAAGCCGAGCACGACGCTCGGCAGCGCCGCCATGATCTCGACCACGGGCTTGACGTAGGCCTTGACGTCCGGGTGCATGAACTCGCTCACGTAAAGGGCGCCCAGCAGCGCCAAGGGGATGGCGAAGAGCAAGGCGTACGACGTGCCTTTCAGCGTCCCGAAGATCAGCGGGGTCAGGCTGAACTTGGCCTCGAAGTCATCGGTGCCTCCGGTCGACTGCCAGACGTACTCGGGCGCCGAGTACCCCTCGTACCAGACCTTGCCAAAGAGCGTCTTGAGCGTGACCTCGGGATGGGGGTTGTCGATGCGCCACTGCCCCACCTTCCCGCGCGCGTCGGCCACGAACACGGCATCGCCCTTGGGCGCAAAGGCGAGCGCGCGGAGCGAGCCGCCCTCTGTCTTCAGCGCGAGCAGGGTCGCACCCGAGGTCCCGTAGTTCAGGTGCACCCCACCCTGCGAATCGCCGCTGACAAAGCCCTTGTCACGCTTGGAGGCGGCCAGGGCCACGATGGCCGCCTCGTGTTTGGGGAACTCGTAGATGCGGGTCAGCCGGGCCGGACCCCCCTGCGGAGGGGGCACCACTTGCCAGGACGACACTCGGCCACCGCTGTCGCCGACGACGAGCGTGCGATCACCGATGAGAAAGTCCATGGTGGTGATGGCGCGACCGGAACCATCACTTGTGTCGACCGCTTTGGTCCGCACGGGGTTCGCTCGATCACGCATGTCGTAGTGGAGCACGTGCCCCCGCGACGTCCCGAGGAACAGATCCTCCCCTCGCCCGTCCATCTTCACCGCTGTCACGTCGCCGTCGACGTCGACCATGAGCGGCATCAACGTTTCCTCTCGCGTTCCCTGCCCGATGAGTCCCTTCTTCACGAGCACCGTCTGCACAGCCAGCTCGCGCGGGCCGAGCTGAACGACCGCGATCGGCCCATCCTTGGTGTCCGCCGACGCCACCTGCCGGACCGGACGCTTCGCCGCCGGATCGACAGCCGACGGTGGGCCGAAGACCGGTTCCAAAGTCACCGTCCTCGCGCCGTCCTTGAACTGGACGGTAAACTTCATCTCCAAGGGGATGACGCGTCCGTCACTCGTCCCGAGCAGGTAACGATCCTTCCCCGCCACTCCAACAGAGACGATGTGAGCGCCTTCCAGGCCCGGGATCGCCACCGCGGGCAAGAGGGAGCCCGTCTTTGGGCTGAGCGCCCGCAGCTCCGTGCCGGTCACACCGAAGGCGATCTCACGATACTCGTCGACCCCCAGGCTTCCCGGTAGGAGCGTACCGCCGGCGTCCGCCGGCAGCAGTTGATGTGACGCCATCCACTGTGCCACCGGCGCCTTGAACAGCGGGTACACCTCAATGACGATCACGAAGAGGATGGCCAGGATGGCCGCGATGATGATGAGCCCGCCGCCTACTACCAGGCGGGAGGCCAGGCGGTCCAGGAGCACACGCCGATCCGTGCGCGCCTTGGAAGCGACGAACGGGCGGGCCGGAGTTCCCGGCCCGCCCGTTCGAAGCGCTTCTACGTGGCTGGCCACCTACTGAACCTTGGCCAGCTCTTCCTTGGCGATGGTCGCCGGGATGGGGAAGTAGCCGTCCTTGACCACGACTTCCTGGCCTTCCTTGGATACCATGAGCTTGATGAACTCCCGCGTCAGCGGATCAAGCTGCTTGCCGGGGGCCTTGTTGATGTAGACGTAGAGGAAGCGCGCGAGCGGATAGGCGCCGCTGTACGAGTTGTCGGCGGTCGCCTCCACGCACTTGCCGCCCTCCTTCTCCGTCAAGGGGACGGCACGTACACCTGCCGTGGCGTATCCGATGCCGCTGTACCCGAGCGCATGGCGATCTACCGTGACTCCCTGGACAACGGCGGCCGACCCGGGCTGCTCCTTCACGGAGTCCTTGAAATCACCGTTCTTGAGGGTGTGCTCTTTGAAGAATCCATAGGTGCCGGAGGCGGAGTTACGGCCGTAGAGGCTGATCGGTTTGTTGGCCCAGTCGCCGGTGAGGCCGAGTTGCCCCCAGGTGGTAATGTCCTCCTTCCCGCCCTGTCGGCGCGACTTGGAGAAGATCGCATCGATCTGCTGGAAGGTCAGGCACTTGATGGGATTGTCTTTGTTGACGAACACGGCGAGGGCGTCCACCGATGTGCGAATGGGCGTGGGCTTGTAGCCATACCGCTTTTCGAAGGCATCGACCTCGGTGCCCTTCATCTCGCGCGACATGGGACCGAGTTGAGCGGTACCGGAAATTAACGCCGGCGGCGCCGTTGAGGAGCCTTTACCCTCGATCTGGATCTTGGCGTTAGGGTAAAACTTGTTGAAGTTCTCGGCCCACAACGTCATCAGGTTGTTGAGGGTGTCGGAGCCCATGCTGGAGATGTTGCCACTTACCCCCGACACTGACTTGTAAGAGATCAACCCGGGGTCCAGCTGAGGCGGCCCCGAGGCATAACCTCCGGCCGCCACGAGAGTAACCAGCGCCAGCGCGAGACCGACCTTTGTCACCGTCTTCTTCATGCGATCTCCTCCTGCTTGGTCATGATGATGCTACGGGGATGTTGCGGCGTCGTAACGAGAGTGTTACAAGTGGGTTACACAGAGGTTCTTCGCTCGTCGCGAAAGCGGTAGCCGACCCCCCGCACCGTCTCGATGCCGGGGGCAGGCAGATGTGCGGTGGTGAACTTTCCGCGCAAGCGCGCCACGTGAACGTCCACCGTGCGGGGTTCGACGAACCCGTCGTGGCCCCATACGAGATCCAGCAGCTCCTCCCGACCGAACACCCGTCCCGGCGTCCCCACCAGGGCCGCCAGCAGCTCGAACTCCTTGCGTGTCAGCTCCACCGGCTTGCCCTTCATGGTCACCTCGAAGCGATGGCGGTCGATCTCCAGGTCCCCCGCTCGGAGATGCGCTCGCTTCTCGGCGGCGTCCAGGGGACGCGCGCGGCGCAGCAGTGCGCGAACCCTGGCCACCAGTTCGCGCGGCGAGAATGGCTTCGTGACGTAGTCGTCGGCCCCCAGCTCGAAACCGAGCACCTTGTCGCCCTCCTCCACACGGCCGGTCACCATGATGACCGGCACCGCGCGTGTCTCCGGCTCTTGCTTCAGTCGACGGCACACCTCCCAGCCATTGAGCTGGGGCACCATGATGTCGAGCAGGATGACCTCGGGCCTGAACTCGCGCGCGTGTCGGAGGGCATCGGCCCCGTTCAGGGCGATGCGAACATCATAGCCCTCCTTGCCGAGGTTGAACCGAATCAACTCCGCGACATCCTGCTCGTCCTCGACGATCAGGACCCGACCCTGGCGCAGAATCGCCGCCCCGTCCCGTGCTTCTGGTCGGCGCCGAGGGACCACGTTCGGATTGCTCTCGCGGCCGATGATCGTCATGGCAGAAGTGTCCCCTCCGGGAGTTACAGAACCGTGACGAGCGGGTAAAAGTTCTGCGATGGAGCCGCGGCCGGCCATGGCTGATGCGCGGCGATCCGGTCCGCCCGAAGCCCGTCGCTACCCGCCGATGACGCCACCGTCCGCCTTGCGAATCACGATGGTCGCCGCGCGGGGCCGACCACCGGTAGGGCCATCCGGCCACGAGCTGACCGCCTTGGGCTCCGCCGGGTTACTGCGCTCGCTTGCCGTCTCGCCCGGGTGCTGGACGTTGACGAACATGCTCCTGCCGTCGGGAGTGGTAATCACTCCCGTGATCTCGCACCCGTTGGGCCCCGTCAAGAAACGTCGGATCTCGCGCGTCGCCGGATCGGCCGCCAGCATCTGATTGTTTCCCATCCGCGCGTACTCGCCCTTGTTCAGCACGCTCGTGGAGACATCGGTCTGGATCCACAGGACCCCGCGGGTATCGAACCAGAGACCGTCGGGAGACCCGAACACGTCGCCCCTGATGTTGCCGCGTTTGCTGGTGTCGGCCAGGGTCGGATCACCGCAGACGACGAACACATCCCACGCGAAGCGCAGGGCGGCCGCGTCGCCGCCCGTCTCTCGCCAACGGACGATGTGACCGAAGACGTTGTCGGGGCGAGGGTTGCTCGGATCGGGCCCCGGCGCGCCCGCCTTACCCCGATTGACATTGTTGGTGAGGGCGCAGTACGCCTCCCCGGTAGTCGGGTGGACGGCTACCCATTCTGGCCTGTCCATCTTGGTCGCTCCGACCCAGTCCGCGGCTCCGCGAGTGTTGATGAGGACTTCGGCCTGGGAGGGGAACCCGGACTCGGCCTGGAGACCGTTCTTCCCGTGGGTCAGCTCGAGCCACTCCCCGGTGCCGTCGGCGTTGAAGCGGGCGGAGTAAAGGATGCCATTCTCGAGTAGCCGCATTCCCCCCTGGCGACCCTGAGCAGGGTCCCATGGATCGCGCGTCACGAACTTGTAGAGGTACTCGAAGCGCTCGTCGTCACCCATGTAGAAAACAACCCGCCGATCCCGCGCCACCGCCAGTGCCGCCCCCTCGTGCTTCATGCGGCCGAGCGCGGTGTGCTTCACGGCCGGGCGCTGGGGATCGTACGGATCTATTTCCACCACCCAGCCAAAGCGGCTCGGCTCGTTCGGATGAACGACCGCGTCGAAACGTTGATCGTGCTCGTGCCAGCGGTAGCCGAAGCCGCGCTCGTTGAGGCCGTAGCGCCGCTGAAGCGCGGGCACCGCTCCGGAGCGGTTCACGAAGTACGCGTTGAAATTCTCCTCGCACGTGAGATATGTCCCCCACGGCGTCACGCCGTGGGCGCAGTTGTTAAGAGTACCGAGCACGGTGAGTCCCGCCGGGTCGGCGGCGGTCTGCAACCATGGGTGCCCGGCCGCGGGTCCGGTGAATCGCATAAGGGTGGTGCCGGTGATCCGCCGCGCATACGACGATGGACGGACAACCGACCACCTGCCCCCGTCCAGACGCACCTCGACCACGGAGACGCCATGGGCAGCCAGGCTCTTGCTCACCTTCTCGGCCGTCCAGAGCTCCATCCCGCCGGGATGGAGGAGGCCGTCGTCCGTGTACTCGTGGTTGACGGCGAGCAGGCCATGCGTCGAGCTGGTCCCGCCGAAGGGCAGGGGGAAAAAGTGGATGCCATCATGATGCATACCGGCTTGTACCATCTGGTCTTCGACGCTGTTGCTCGCGTCGGGCTTGAAGGCCGGACCGGAGGAGATGGGGTCGCCCCAGGCATACAGCACGTCCACCGTGTAGCCGGCCGGGACCACCACGGTATCCGATGTCGCCACGGGGATCCCGGCGAATCCGAGCAACGATCCCTGTGCGGCCGCTCGTGACGACCCGAGCCGCAGTATCGGGCCCAGGAGGGCGCCGCCTGCCGCCACGAGGCCACCCGCGATCAGGCTACGACGGGAGAGCCGGGCTGCGAGGACCTCCCCGAAGGTTTGATTGGACGAGGGGTTCGAAACGGAGTCCGCGGGGTCACATGACATGGGAGCCTCCTGCCGGGCATAGTCGACATGACGGAGGGTGGAAAATGACGGCGACGAACTCGCCCGGGGTGATCGTCACCGAAACCCGCTCCAGCGCGCGCCGCTCCCGAACCGCTTGCCCACGCCCTCGAGCTTGACCAAGGGGGAGATGACGCTGGCCATGACCGTCCCCACCCTAGCTGCGTCCGATTGCACCTCCACTGCAGCCATGTGAAGGTTTGGTGACGCGCGTCCCCCTCAGCGAGGTCACCGGATCAGTCGAGCCGCCACACGCGCACCGGACTCTCATACCCCCTCACCGGCACCTCCCCCACGAGGGTGGCGGGCTCCCGGCCCTCACCGAGGGCAGCGCACACCGCGTCGGAGATGAGCAGCGGCCCGCCGAGTTCCTTGGTGAGCTGTTCGAGCCGCGAGGCCAGATTCACCGTGTCGCCGATGGCGGTGAACTCCTTGCGCCGCGGCGAGCCGACATTGCCGATCACGGCCGGGCCCACGTGGACTCCTATGCCGACCCGGAGCGGCCAGGGACCGCGCCCGAGCCCTCGCCCGTCGATCTCGGATACGATGTCGCGGGCGGCGGCCACCGCGTGCTGAGGGGCGGCGGGATCGTCGAGCGGCGCCCCAAACACGGCCATGAATCCGTCCCCGAGGAACTTGTTGACGAAGCCTCCGTGCCGGTCGACCGCCTCGATCATGAAGGCGAACACCCCGTTGAGGAATTCCACGACCTCCGGCGCGTGCCGCTGCCGCGCCGCCGCGGTGAAATTGCGGATGTCGAGGAACATGACGCAGACGTCACGGGTCTCGCCGGCCAGATTCGCCGGCTGGCCGAGCAAGCGCTCCACCACGGCGGGCGAGACGTGCTGGCCGAACAGGTTCGTGACTCGCTCGCGGGCCGCTGCTTCCTCGATCGCGTGCCGGAACTTTTGCCGCAGACGCCTGCCCACCAGCCCTGCCACCACCCCGGCTACGAGCATCATTCCAGCTCGGGCCAGGTGATAGGCCCACGACAAGACCGGGTCGTCGGGAGTGGTCGACAGGGGCAGAACAAGGACGGCCACCAGCATGTAGCCGGCGGCTGCCACGGCCCCGGTGAAGAAGGGCAGGCTGAAGTCGAGCCGCAAGGTAGCGGCCACGATAAACACGAAATAGAGCATCGGGGGCCAGGCACCAAAGGCGGCGCTCGGGCTCACGTACTGGCTGGCCGTCCACAAGATGACCGTCGGCAGGCTCGTTTCCACCGTGGCGTTCGCGTAGCGCATCCAGGTCGGAAGTGGTCGCGCCCGGCGGCGACGCCGCTGCAGCACCAGCATGGCGACGATCTCGTAGAGGACGAAGGGGCCGATCACCCGGAGCGGCAACCATAAGGAGAGCGGCTCCCGCGTGAAGAGCCGTAGTTCGTCCCGAAGCAGGAAGATGAGCAGCTCTAGGACGGCCAGCAACCCGGCCAATGTCGCCGCCAGCACCCGCACTCTCATCTGTTCGCTGACCAGGATCTCAGCGGAGAGGGCCTGCGCGAAGGAATCGAAGGCGGGAGCCGCCAGCGCCGGTGCCAGGATCCCGCGCCGGCGGCCAGGCTCAGAGGCCGGAGGCGTCGACGAGGTCCGCGAGATCGTTGACGTTCACCCAGCCGCCCCGGCCGTACACGATCCTGACGGGGTGGCCTGCCGCCGCCACCCGCGCCAAGAGATCACACACGCGCGCCGTACCGAGCGTACCGTCGGCGCGGGCCTCCGCGATGGCCTCCCGCAGCCAGGGGCCGCCCTTCTCACCGACATGAAGGAGCCCGATCCAGATCCCGTGGCTTTCGGCCGGGACAATGCTGTCCCCGATGCGCTGGAGGGTCACCTCCTCGAACGAGAAGCGCCCCGTGTCCGGGCGATCGCCCATGACACGGTCAGGCTCGTCGGCGCCGGCGAGCATCGAATCGACGGCAAGGGTTATCCCGGACCCGGCCTCCTCCAGCAGCGCCTGCAGGACGTGGCGCTTCAGCACGATATCGCCGAAGGCCACGAGCGTGCCCGGGGCGAGATGCTCTTCGGCAAGGGCCAGCGACCACGCCTCGCCCGTCGTCGCCCAGTCGGGATTGTCCACGTAGCGGGCCCCTGGGATGGCGATGGCCCCGGCACGATAGCCTCGCACGATGACCGTGCTCCGGCAGCCAAAGTGCGCGAAGTCGTCGAGTAGCCGCGGGAGGATTGCCCGCCCCTGTACCTTGAGCATCGCCTTCGGGACGTGAGCCGTGAGGCCGGCGAAGCCCTCACCCGCCCCGGCGGCGAGGACGATCGCCGACAGCCCCGGACCACGGGCCGCCGGCAGATAGCGCCCTTCGGCGGCCATCAGCTCATCGTCGCCCTGAAGGCGGAAGACCTCGTGCAGCGGCGCCACCTCGGGCTCGACGTTGGCCAGCGATTCGTCCTGGCGCACGCGCCGCGCCGTCGCCTGCATGGCGGTGATGGCCGAGCGCAATAGATGGTTGGCCCAGATCACCAGGCTCACCTGGCGAGCCCGGAAGTCCCCCGTGGGGGTGCGCCAGTACTTGGTCGGCACCAGTACCACCGGGCATCGTCCCCCCCACTCGGCGAGGAAGGCGAAGATCTCGGCCGGGCTCGACTGACGGGAGTGGATGAGGATCGCATCGGCACCGGACCCGTGATAGGCCTCGGCCCGCTTGAGGGCTTCGGTCAGCCCCCAGCCGGCGATGAGCGCCTCCACGCGCGCCACCAGCAGAAAATCGGGGTCGACCTGGCAGTCCTTACCGGCCTTGATCTTGCCGCAGAACTCCTCGACGTCGGCGAGCGCTTGCTGCTCGCCGCGCAGGAAAGAGTTGGTCTTGGGGAAGAGCTTGTCCTCGATGGTCACGCCCGCCACCCCGACCTGCTCGAGCTTGCGGACGAGGCGCCGCATATTGTTGAAGTTGCCGTAACCCGTATCGCCGTCGAGCAGGATCGGGATGGATGTGGCTTCCGCCATGAAGGCCACCTGGTCGACCACCTGGCTCCAGGACAGCTCGTTGTTGTCGCGTACGCCGACGGCGGCCGACATGGTGAGGCCGCTCGCCCAGATCCCTTCGAAGCCGGTCTCCTCCACGATGCGGGCCGACAAGCCGCTGTGGGCCTCCATGAGGAACGCGATCTCGGGCCGGGTGACGAGCCGGCGGAGCGCGGTCGTCCGGCGCGTCATGCTACTCCCAGCTCTTCGAGACAGCTTGCGAAGACCGCCACCACCTTTTCCATGTCGGCGGGAGTGAGGGTACCGATGTTGGAGACGCGGAACGCGTAGGTGCGGATCTTTCCCTGGCCCGCGTAGATGATGTAGCCCCGGCGTTTCATCGCGTCGTGGAGCGCCTCGTACGTAACGCCGGGCGGCAGCCGGAACGTGGTGAGGATACTCGAGCGCGCACCCTCGGGGACGATCGCCTCGAAGCCGAGCCGTCCCATGCCTTGCCGGAGCACCCGCGCGTTTTCGGTGTAACGCCCGATCCGCCGGGCCACCCCCTCCCCTTCGAGCTCGACCAGGGCCTGCTCGAGAGCGTGCAGGACCTGAACAGCTGGCGTGAAGGGTGTGTTGTCCGCTTCCTGGGCGCTCCAGTGCGCGTAGAGGTCGAGGTACACGCTGCGCGGCTCGCGGTCGCGCAGCGCTTCGAGCGCCGAGCGCCGGCCCAGCACGAACGCCACGCCGGGGACGGCTTGCACGCACTTGGCGGCGCTGGCCGTCACGAAGTCGATCCCCTCCTGGGTCAGCTCGAGCGGCTCGCCGAACAGCGAGGACGTCGCGTCCACGATGAGGCGGCGTCCGTGACGCGCGACGACCCGGGCGACGGCCTCCAGTGGGTTCAGCAGGCCCGTGGTCGTCTCGTGGTGCACGAGTGCGACATGACTGACGTCAGGATGCTCACTGAGCGCCGCCTCCACCCTAGACGGCTCGACTGGAGTCGTCATGTCCAGTGAGATGAGGTATGCGCGAATCCGATGCGCCTGGGCGATACGGGCCATCCGGTCACCGTACACACCGTTGTCGACGACCAGCAGGGCCCCTGCTGGCGGCACCACGGAAGCGATCATGGCTTCGACCGCGGCCGTCCCCGAGCCACTCAGAAGCACGGCGCTGAACGCGTCACCGCCGCCCGCCAGGTGGACCAGACGATTCCGGACGCTGCGCACCATGTCGAAGCACTCTGGCTCGCGGTGGCAGAGATCGGGCATGACCAGAGCCTGGCGCACGGTAGGGCTGGTGTTGGCCGGCCCTGGATTCAGCAAGACCCACTCGCGCATGGCCTCAGCCGGAGCCGACGCTTGCACGGAACCGGTCGCGGAGGGCGGCGGGCGTGTACGGGATGCGCGGCACCGCCGCCTCCTCGAGTGTCACCTTGACGAGAACGAAGTGGGGGCCAGGCCTGCCGAGGGCTAACCGCACGCTGGCCCCGACCTCGTCAGCTCCCGTCACCGCGGTGACGGTCGCGTAGCCGGCCGCCGCCGCCAGCCGATCCAGGCGGACCTGGCGCGAGGGCGAACGTTGATTCCCGGTCGAGCCGTACACCTCGTTGTCGAAGACACAGTGCACGAAGTTGGCTGGACGGAGCGCGCCCACCTGGGCAAGGACGCCGAGATTCATGAGCAGGTTACCGTCTCCGTCGGCGATCACCACCGGAACGCGCGGGCGCGCGAGCGCGAGGCCGAGTCCGATGGCGGGCGCGAGGCCCATCGAGCCGATCATGTAGAAGTTCTGCGGACGATCCCCGAGCGAGAACGACTCGCGGCAGACGTAGCCGTTGGCGTGGAGCAGAGCCTCACCGCCGAGCTCCTTGACCGTGGCCGCGAGGGCGGCCAGCCGCGAAATGCAGGGCGGCCCGAGGGGCCGCTCCGGCTCCCTTCCCGGCGGAGCCGGCACGGGAGACTCGATGTCGAGCGCAGCCTGCCTGACCGTCGACGCCAGCGGCGAGGCCTTAGGCGCGTGGCCTGCCTCGACGATTCCCGGCGGAACGACAATGGCCACCGGTTGCATGCGCGCGTCCATTTCCGAGGCCGCCCACGTCAGATCCTCTTCGAGCGACGTCGCGCCGACCACGCGATACGGTACGCGAAGGAGCTCGAGCAGGCTCGGCGAGATTGCCCCCATCAAGAGGTGCTCGGGCGCGTCCTGCCCGCCGTGGCCCCGCCACGTCACGACCAGTAGCGACGGGATACCATACATGAGAGCGAGCGAGGCCAGGGCGTTGAGGCTCGTGCCGAGCCCCGAATTCTGCATGAGAACCGCGGGGCGCTTGCCACCGAACCAAGCACCCACGGCCAGGCCAACCGCGACGTCCTCCCGCACGGCGGCGATGTAGGGAAGGCGCGGATGGTCTTCGAGGACGGCGATCAGGTCCTCAATGAGCGAGCACGGCACGCCCGCGAAGAAGTCGAAGCCGTGGCCCTCGAGCAGATCCGCGAACGCCGCCCCGGACACCATCGAACCCTGAGTCTAGCGAACTCCGGGACCCAGCGCGAGAGGCGGTCAGCGCAGTTCGGCGTCAGCTAGTCAGTGGCGCCCCTCTCAGTCGTCATCCCCTTCCGAAGGGTCTTCCTGATCGGAGATCCCGTGTAGAATCCGGCGGATCATCCGACCGTCTACCGTGGCGGCGGGTGGCACACCGAGGATCGCCAACACCGTCGGAGCGATGTCGATGTTCCGGACCGTATCGATCTTTTTACCCCGCTTGAGGCTCGGCCCGGCCGCATACAGGATCGCGCTCATGGAGCGCAATTGGGAACCTCGGCATGCGACGATGACGAGGTGATAACGAGGGGACGGTCTTTCGTGGCCCGCGAAGGTTAGCCCACCATCGGACCGGGTGCCGCGACCCTATCAAGCGTCCGCGACTGGGCAGAGGAGGCGGGAAGCCGCCAGAGCAGCTCCAGCTCACCGTCCTCGTGCTCGACCAGCGCCGTGCAGCTCTCCACCCAGTCGCCCGTGTTGCAGTAGAGCACCCGCCCCACCGCGCGCATCTCCGCCCGGTGGATGTGGCCGCACACGATGCCGTCCAGCCCGCGTCGTCCAGCCTCCACGGCCAGTGCGTGCTCGAAGTCAGTTACGAAGTTGACCGCCCGCTTTACCTTGCCCTTGACGTACGCCGACAGACTCCAGTAGCCGAAGCCCAGCACACGGCGCGCGTGGTTGAACCAGCGGTTGAGGATCAGCAGCCGGTCGTAGCTGAAGTCCCCGAGCAGGGCGAGCCATCGATGATAGCGGGTGATGCCGTCGAATTCGTCGCCATGCAATACAAGGAGTAGCCGGCCGTCCACCGTGCGGTGGACGGCCTCCCGGGTCACCATGATGTTGCCGAGTTGCGTATCGCAGAAGCGGCGAAGATACTCGTCGTGATTGCCCGGCACGAAGGTGACCAGCGTCCCCGCCCGCGCCTTGGAGAGCACCGTCCGGATGACGTCGCTGTGGATCTGCGGCCAATGGGGGGCCCGTTTGAGCCGCCAGAAATCGATGATGTCGCCGACGAGGTACAAGTACTCGCAGTCGTGACCGTCGAGGAACTCCAGCAGCTCGCGCGCCTTGCAGTCGCGCGTGCCGAGGTGGGTGTCACTGACCCAGATCGTGCGATAACGTGGACGCACGCTCGCCTCCTGTTGGGCGCCGCTTGCCGGCGGCGCGTGTGACTGCTTCAGACCACGGCCCCGTCGCGCGCCAGTACGCCGGCGAGGCGACGCGCCTCCTCGAGCACGCTCGGATCAGGCGTGTGCTCTGGGGCTCTGAAGAGTCAGTGCGCTTCGTACTGGACGTCCCCTCCAGCCAGGCTCCGGCCAGGTAGTAGCCAGTTTGCAGGATGGGCAACAGGTACCAGTCGGCTCCCGGGAATCGCAGGAGCAGAAACACGCCCCAGATGGTCAGTACGGTGCCGACGTATTGCGGATGGGACAGGATCGAAAAGGGAAATGCGTCACACCAGGGCACGTCATACCCCAATCGGTCCCCATAGAAGACGCCCGCCCGCCCCAGCCGGAAAAACACGCTCCACACGAGCACCTGCCCGGTCACGATGATGAGCCCGGCCCCCGTCAGGACTAACGGCACGTGGACAGCCGGCACCCAGGAGCCGCTGCTGTGCACGGAACACCACCCCAGGAACACGGACGCCTGGAGGAGCTTGAATCCGTAGAAGAGCTTCTGCACGACCCTGATCGGCTCTCCCACGGCGGCGACCCAGGGACGGGCGCACCACCGGCGAAAAGCCTGGGGAGTCCGGGCGATCCCCACGTAGCAGAGGCGCTCGAGGCTCAGCAATGCGCCGGCGATGAGCAAGGCCACCAGCGTCATCACCGGACCCTCCAGCGCCGCCACGCCACCGTCCCCTCGTTCAAACGTGCCGAAGATAGCGGGGCGAGTAGGCAATGATGTCGGTGATGGGATCCGTGAGAAGCTTGACGAACCACACCAGGGCCAGCCGGATCCCGTGGGTGCCCACCAGATAGGCGATCCGGCCCCCCACCACCGCGGCCGTCCACCAGAACCACGCCCACGCCACCGCGGGCGCCCGGGCCGTGAGGGCTTCGATCGTCCAGGCGTCCGCCGACACCAGGAAGGCGATGGGGATCAGGAGATATGTTCCGAGAATCAAGGTCTTGTTGCGGGTGTTGTAGCCGAGCAGAACGGCTTCCTTGTCGTGGCAGGGAGGTTCGAGAATCGCGTGCCCGAACTGGCGCAGGAAGAGCGCGGCCAGGCCCGCCCACATGGCGGTAGTAAGATCCCAGAAGGCCAGAACGTAGCAACCGATGAAGACGCTGGAGCTGACGATATGAAATAGCTGATTGACCACGTGACTGTGGGAGGCATGATGATCGTCCTTCTTGCGCCGCATCACCTCGGCGTAGAAGCCCTGCAGGGGCCGCGGTACCTGCACCACGCTACCCAAGACGTCGCGCACGAGACGCACTCGCATGGTTCTCTCCCTTCTCGGATGTTCCTCTGCGTTCAGCCACCATCCATCGGCTTTCATCTTCTGGGCCGCTCCGACCAGCGCCGCCTGCAGGGTGTCGTAATCCTTGTCGGTGAAGTCCATGCTCGCCAGACAGCGACCGGTGCCGACCCAGCTGAGGGTCACCCCCTCCGCCCGCAGGTAGTACTGCAGCAGCCAGTTGTAGCGGCCGGGCTCCGTGAACAGCACCGTCCAGATCGTCGCCAGATGCATCACCCGCACCGGAACGTCGGCGGCCCCCAGCCGCCCATTGGTCGCCTGCACCCACTGCGCGCATCGTTCGTTCATCTCGTCGTACCGGGACGGAGTGGACGACTCCATCACCCACCGCAGGAACTCGTTCATGGCGCCCATCACAACGGGATGTGCCGAGAAGGTTCCGATCACGTACGCCACCCGCAGTGGGCGCTCGGGGTCGAAACGACGCATGAGAGTCTTTTTCCCGCACACCACCCCGATGGGCATGCCGCCCGCCACCGTCTTGCCATACACCACCATGTCGGCCGACACTCCGAAGTACTCCTGAGCGCCGCCGGGAGCGAGGCGAAACCCCGTGTACACCTCGTCGAAGATGAGGGGAATGCCCGCCTCGTCACAGACGGCACGCAGCTGCCCGAGCCACCGGGCGTAGGGGCCCGAGGCCTCCTGGGTCTTGCGTACGCTACTGGTGAGGAGTACGGCATCATTGGGGGGCGGCGCGTTGGGGTGGAACGACTGCACGGGATTCACGAGGACGCCGGCGATCTCGCCCGCTCGCCGACGAATGACGTCCAGGGACGCAGGATGGAGATCGCGCAGGGTGAGGCAGTCGTCGAGCGGGCGCTCGCTGCCCAGCCCCGGCTGCACCCCGTCCCACCAGCCGTGATAGGCCCCCGCGAAACACACGATCAGCCGGCGCCGGGTGTTGAAGCGCGCCAGCCGCACCGCCGCCATCACCGCTTCAGTGCCGCTCATGTGGAAGGACACTTCGTCGAGCTTCGACACCGCACGCAACATGGCCACGTTCTCGGCCACCATTGGGTGGAGGGGGCCCAGCACTGGGCCGAGGTCGCGCACGCGCTCGAGCCCCTGGGCCATCCAGTCCTTGTAGCGGCCAAAGCCCGCCACGTTCAGACCGTACGAGCCGCTCACGTCGAGCGTCCAGTGCCCGTCGAGGTCCAGGAGCCTCGGCCCGTCCGACTCCGTCACCACCGAGCACAGGTTGAAGTGCTCCCGCATGAAGCGCACGAAGGGAAAGGGCACCCGATTGGTGTCGGTGAAGCGCAGATCGGAGAAGCTCTCGCGGATGGCGTCGCCCCACTCCCGGGACCGGGAATATTCGACCCGGAAGAACTCGGCGAGCCGGGCCATCCCCCCTCGGCGACGCTCGACCCATGACTCGGGTGCCCCGTCGGCGCTGAAGAACGCCTCGTCCGAATACGATCGTGTCCTCACCCAGTGCGACAGCCGCCGGGAGAGCGCCGGCGTCCACGCCTGCGCCCGCAAAGTCACGAGCGTGAGAAAGAGCCGCCGCCCGCCCAGGGTCACCATCGCTGCCAGTACGAGCCCGAAGGCCGCGACGGGCCACGCCTCCCCCGCTGTGAGCGTGCACGCTTCCCCGCTGCCGATGCCCAAACAGGCCCCCCATCGCTGCCACGTGTCACTGACCCACATGTCGAACCTCCTCTCGGCGGAATGTGGCCGTCAGAAGCTCTTCGAAGCGTTCCACCACGCGCGGCCAATCGAAGGGGAGGACCGCCGCCCGCGCCTGGCTCCGTATTTCAGTGAGCATCGTCGGCGAGCCCGCCAGGCGTTTGGCGCCCTCGATGAACGCCGCCGCTCGTCCGTAGGGGACAAGGATTCCGGTCTCGCCATCAGAAACGTGCCGCCGCGCAGCCGCGTAGTCGTAGGCCACCACGCCGAGACCGCTGGCCATGGCCTCCAAGGTCACGTTGCCGAACGTTTCCGTCTCACTCGGGAAGAGAAACACGTCAGCCGAGGCGTAGTGAGCGGCCAGCCGATCGCCCCTCTGGACGCCGCCGAACACGAGATCGGGATGGGTCGCCCGCAAGGCCGGTCCCAGCGGCCCGTCGCCCACCAGCACGAGTCGACGGACGCCGGGAAGGTTCTGCAGGGCTCGGTACGCCTCCACGACGAGCTGGACGTTCTTCTCGGGCGCCAGGCGCCCCACCGAGAGAACAACGAGGTCAGCCGGCGAGGCGCCCCACGAGCGCCGCAGGGCCTCCGAGCGCCGGTCGGGCGTGAACAGCGCCGTATCGACCCCGCGCTCGAGGACATGAAGGTTCCGAAAGCCTTGCCCGTCCAAGTGCTCGCGCAGGTCGGCGCTGGGTACGAAGGTGCCCGCCGTCCGATTGTGAAACCACCGTAGATAGCGCACCAGCGGCCGCCCGAGCCAGCTCGCCCCATAGTGCTTCATGTACGCGTGGAAGTTCGTGTGAAAGCCACTGAAGACAGGAATGCCGAGTCGCCGGGCTGTGCTCACCGCCGACCACCCGAGTGGCCCCTCGGTGGCGACGTAGATCACACGCGGCCGGTGGCTCACCCACTGACGACGCAGGACGAAAGGAGCCGGGCATCCCATCCGCAGCATCCGGTAGCCAGGCAAAGGGACGCCGCGCACCACGGTGAGCGTGGAATCATCGGGCGTGATCTGATCGAGGGAGTCCTGATGGGGTCGTACGACCGGGACGATGTAGCCTCGGCTGCGTAGCCCGTCGACGAGGCGGGCTACCGTCAAGGCCACTCCGTTCACCTCGGGTGGAAACGTTTCGGTGACCACGCACACACGGTGCGCGCCGTCGCATGAACGCGCTTCCCAACGTCCTTCGCCACCCATTTGACGTCTCCCGAGCTTCTCGGCACGGTGTGACGTGAGACTCTCCGACGTCAGTGTCGCGCCACGACGCGCGGGAAGGGCCATGAAGAGCTGGCTACCGGGTCATGTCTTCCCGATGTCGGCCGCGCAACAGGACGGGTACGTCAAGGGAAATCGCGGAGACGGGAGAGGCGGGTACACCGAGCGGAGTCGCGAGTTGGGGAGCAGCTCGAGCGCCGTCGTCTCCGGGGCGTGTCGGCGGCGTATGGCTCGACACGCCCCAGAAGCGTCGACGTGTCTAGGACCTGAGCTTGATACCGATGACCGTGGGGCGAGGCACCTTCGTGTTGTCGTGGGGCCACTGGCTGCCGAGCGGCACCGTACGCGTCTGCGTGAAAAGCCCGCCGGCGAGGTTCAGGCACTCGATGTCACGCACGAGGTTCGTTCCATCACCGATCGGTACGTCCTCCCCCGGATGCTGGACGGAGATGATCAAGCTACCGCCCACGAAGGTCGGCCCCGTGAACTCGCAGCGCACCGGACCGTACGCAAAGGGAATGAGGAAGCCCGCGTCGGGGCCTCCGAGGGGCGTGTAGAAGAGGGTGTTGTTGCCGAAGACGCCCACCAGATTGGCGGTATTGCCACGGGCGCTGTGATCGACGGTGAGGCGGGCCGGGGTGAGCCCGCTGCCCCAGCCGTTGTGCAGCTCCGTCGAGAGGTCGGTCACGCCCCAGATGTGGCCGGTCGGATCGAAGGCGAGGTTATCGAGAGCGGCAAAGCCGAAGCCGTCCTCCGCCCCCGCTTCTCCCGCCTGGGCCAAGCGCTCCCAGTGAAACGTGAGCCCTGCCCCGTCGGCGCTGTCTTCCGTGATCGCGTAGGCTCCCCCGGAATGCTGGGTGTCGTTCACGGCGGAACTGTATTTGGCCACCACGAAGATCCGGGAATCTGGGTAGCCGTCGCTCCCGGGGGCGCCGTCGGTGAACGCCATGAAGACGCGGCGATGGTTGCGCGGGTCGATCTCGAAGTCCTCCGGCCGCGCGCAGGGCGTGCCACCGACGAGGTTGGCGGCAGGAAACGCGTCAACCAGCACCGCCCCCTGGGTGGGATAGAAGTCGCCGAGTGTCTTGCCGAGGTATCCGGCCAGGGCCGTGGCCTGGTTGGTCAGGTCGAGATTGAAGAAGCCACCGTCGATGGTTTGCCCGGCCACGCCGTTCCGTCGCGGCAACCGGATACGCCCGTTCTGCTGCGCGCTGACCAGCGCGGCCAGCTCCTCGGAGGCGAGCTGGGACGGGGTCAGCGGGTTGGTGGGAGTGGACAACAGCAGCGGAATCCAGACCCCGGTTCCGTCTGGATTGAACCGCGCCACGAACAGGGTTCCCGCATTGAAGAGCTCGCTGTTGGACGGACTCGAGGGATGGCTTACGGGAGCGCTGCTGACGAACTTCCAGGCATGGCCACCTCGACGGTCGTCCCCCATATAGGCGACCAGGGGCAGGCCACTGATCACGCGCAGAGCGGCATTCTCGTGACGGAAGCGGCCAAGCCACGTGTGCTTGCGCGCCCGCGCTTGGCTGTGCGGATCCACTTCGACAATCCAGCCGTACTTTTCGCCGACCAGACCGAACTCAAGACCGCTGGTACCGTCGAGATAGGCCAACTGGGTCCCGTCGGGCTTGACTTCCTCGTTGACGCCCACGAAGAAAAGGCTGCTACCCTGGAAGTTCTCCTCGGCGCTCAACACGATGCCCCAGGGCGTGGTGGCGCCGCTGCAGTTGAAGGCGGTGCCAATGATCCGATTCCCGAGTCCATCCGTGCTCAAGGGAAACACGTCGGTCGCCGCCGGACCGGTTCCGATCAGGAAGTTCGCGTCCCCCTGCTGATGGGATCGCGTCCCCCAACTGGTGACGAGACGGTACGCGTCACTGCGCTCGCCGTTGATGGCGAGCCCCGAGAGCCCGTGGATCCGGCGGTTCAACCCGTGTCCGGCCACCACCTCGTAGCGGCCCTGGGGATCCAGGTGAACGCGAAGGATACTCCCGCCGCAGTTGTACAGGAGTTCGCCCAACAGCTCCCGGTTCTTGATGGCGGGCAGGGGAAACCCGACCACGGCTTCAAACGACGTGGCGGCTGAAGCCAGGTTGGCCGGCATCCCCGGCGACAGGGTCGAAAAGGGAAACGAGGCGTACTCGTGATTGACCCACAGGAGTCCGTCCAAGATGCCGTGAACGGGGATGTAACCGGTGTAGTCACAGTTGTAGCCGACGTACTGGTGGGAGTCGCTGAACGGGCGATCTCCCCACTTGACGATCGTATAGTACTCGTACTCAGGGGCGACGACCACGTCGTCGAGCACGGTGTACTCGCTCAGCGAAGGATCGCCGGTTGGCGGAAGCACCACACCCGTTCCCCCCGGTCCGCTCAGATAGCTCGATTTGATCGCGTAGATGGGCAGAGGGTGTGGCACCCGAACGGGTGTGAAACCGTGCACCCACGCTGCTCCGGCCGCCTCTACTCGACCCCCGCGGCGAGCGCCGATCCATGCGAAGGGCGGTCCGAGGGCGGTGGCGGCGGCCGTGGCACCGAAGAAGGTAAGGATCTGGCGTCGGCTAAGCTGGCTCATTCGATCCTCCGCGGCGTTATGGGGTACGGGCGCAGCTCAACGTCGTGCGCCCGCGCCCTTCATAAGCCAAGGACGTTGCGGAGTGATGACAGAGCCGTGGCGTTTCGGCGACCTCGGTGAGTGCCGTCCTGTGCGCCGGCGACGAGGAGCAAGCCATTCTGACCGAGCGGAGCGTGAAACTTGCAAAAGAAGTGGGCAGGGTCCGAGAGCGGGAAGGTGATGTCGATCTCCAGCTGGGCGCCTGGTGGCAGATCGCGGTCGAGGCCGAGCGCGGTGGCGCTCAGATTGTGAAGCGCGCTTGACTCGTTCTTCACGGCGAGGCGCAGCCGCTGTCCACTCCGCCCCTGCAGGAAGGTCGGCGCGAAGTAGTAATCGTCTGCACGCAGAGTCACCCGCGCCATGCCTCTCACGTCCAGCGTGCCGTGATCGGCGACGGGGAACCCACCGATGCTCACGGCCGCCCGCTCTGCCCTCGGCGGCGTGGTGCCGGAGGTCCTCCGCGCCGACTGCGGTTGAACGGCGATCTTGCGGGGGGTAACCTTGGAATCGCCGTCGCTCGAGACGTACACCTTACGACCGTCCGGCGTCACCACGAGACCGTGGGGCCCCTTGGGCACGGCGATGGTCCCGACCACCCGGTTCGATGCGGGTCGATCACGGCCACGGTATTGCCACGAAAGAGGCCGACGTAGGCCTTGGGGCCGGCCGCTGCCCCGAATCGCCGGTTTCCACCCACAGAATCCACGTGAGCACCATCGCCGCCGTCACCACCATCCGTGTCATGTCGACATGTCCTTTCAGTCTCGGGGGGTCTGCCACCGGTGAAGGCGCCGCGGGGTCTCTTGGCGTAGCACGCCGTCGGGGCGCGGCACGCGTGTTGGTCCCCCCTCTTGGTCGTGATCCGCGACCCGACGATCCCCCACTAGCGCGCCAGCGGATCGCCTGAGACGGGGTAGGAGAGCGGGAAGGGGACATCTCGCTCTACTCCGTGAGAGG